>Ga0099849_1000486_pt1 | contig 18400 bp, 17 predicted proteins | sample CB_VirMetaG_4_FD_78177 | JGI IMG/M metagenome (GOLD analysis project Ga0099849, IMG submission 78177) | Freshwater to marine saline gradient viral communities from Chesapeake Bay - CB_1508_1M Viral MetaG | ecosystem: Environmental > Aquatic > Marine > Coastal | place: USA: Chesapeake Bay... | reverse complement strand
TGGTTGTTCTCTTCAAAAGCAATCTGTGCTTTGTACTTCTGCGCCAAGTTCATACAAGCCTGGGCAAAGTCATTGACGCTCATCATGTTGCTATTGACAATGGCAACTGGAGCACTTGTCAAACGAGAAAGAACAATGCCTACTGAATAGTCCCCGCCTTCGCCGCCTGCTATGTCTACGCCCATAACGTAGTTGTCTTTCGTTGAATGCGGTGAGATGACTTCAATAGTGTTGTCGTTGATTTTAATCTTTTGAACTTCTTCAAAGTGATCATCGTAAAAGTAATTGTCTGAAGCCATAGCATATGCTTCTTCAATTGAAAGTGGATACTCGCGCTTGAATAAACGCTCGTCTTTTATCTCTGCGATTTTCTTACGACGCCAAGAGATTTGGTTCTTGTCCAAACCAAACTTGTCCATTATGGACTGCTCATCATCAGTGACCACAAACTTATTCTTGCCCCACTGGAGAGTATGTCGGTAAGATGGGAACGATGACCACGGAAGGAACACAACGTGCCAGCCTTCAGGGTTGGTCGCAATCTTGTGAAGCGCATCACCAAAGTGGTTGGCAGTAGATTCTAGTATAAGTTTGCCTTTGTTGACAGAAGCAAGTGTAGAAGCCAACCAGTTCTCAGGGTCATCGTAGAACGCGAACTCCGTAGCGTGAACTGTGTTGAGTGTGTAGCCACGGTCTGAGGCGTCTGACTGGGCGCTCATTGCAATGATGCTGGTGTCCGTGGAGTTGAAGTTGATGCGGTGCCTGTTAATCTGAGAAGGGCGCTTGAGAGGGTCAGGGAGGCTGTTGTAAAACCTCTTGTCGATTCTAAGAATCTCGTTAGCTGAGCCCTGCTTGTTGGACACCACGACAGAGTTAATAGTTCTGTGGCTGGTGTATGCTTCCCAGAAACAGTAAGCACGCACGACAGTGGTAATGCCCATCTGTCGCGCCTTGACTATTGCTACACGGTTGTGCTTGTGGAGAGCCTTGATAACTGTAATCTGTTCTGGCGTCATTACTTCGCCAAACTGAATTAGATTACCTTCCTTGTCCTTAATCCAGAGTCTAGCTATGAATAGAACTGGGTCTGAAAGGATCTCGTCTAGTGAATATCTTTTACTCGTCAGGCTCATCTTCGCTCTCAGCGTGTTCACGAATCTTTGTGTCTACACGCTTAGAGACTGAGATGAGCCATTCGTCAATTGGCGTCTTGCCTTCCTGGTTCTTCGTCATAACACCACGAAGTAGAATGAGAAGCTGAATGAGGTCGCCAATCTTAGCAGTCCTCCAGTCTTCCTTATCAAACTTCTTAATCATCGCTGCGATGATAAGTGCTACTGACTTTTCAAACTCTCCTCTCTTAATGCTACGAATAGCGGACTGTGCATTTCTAGAGAGGTCGGGCTCGCCGTCTTTTCTTGCCATCTGAATACTCCGTTGCTTCTAATCGACACGTTTGAGGAGATTGGCTAATTGCTTCTCCTCTCGGCGCGTGAAGTCGTCGCCTTCTACTACTTTAAAATGTTTGTCAATAAGACCCTTTACACTCGTATCTAGTTCCATAAGTTTGATAAAAGGTCTTGTAACATTAACGTCCCACTTTTCTCGCAAACGCTTTTGCTGAAACCAAGTCTGGTCTAGCCTTGCGATGTAAGTTTCAATCCGATCCTGACTGTATTCTTTGGACATCTGGGTTTTCCTTAATCTTGTTCTGGCATCGAATGAACACTTGTCTAACCTTTTCGTAAGAGCAGTTTAGTTCTTTCGCAACAACGCGAAGAGACTTTGATTCCTCAGCAATACCATAAAAGATCTTCTGCTCTTCCTTTGTCAAGAGGTTGTCAATAATGTCACATAAAACTTCATAACGTGCTCGTGAAAGATTAGTCTCTATTGGATCTGGCGCTTCCATCTTTGGATGGTAGATGCCTGGCTTGAAGGAAATAGTTTTAATCCAGTCATCATAAAGAGGACAAAATTGCACTTCCTCCCAGGTCTTACAAGCGTTTAGTCTGTCTGTATTTGTAGCTCTAGGTATTCTTGTGGTCTGACGACCATAACGTCGTTTCTTCATAGCAGAGGTTCTCCTTATCTCTAAATAGATATTAGCAGAACCAACAGCAAAATTCAACTACTTTTTCTTTACAACCTTCTTCTTCGGCTTTACAGCCTTCATCTTCTTTACTTTGCTCTTCTTACCGTATGCCATCACTTTCTCCTCTTCTTTGGCTTGCGAACTTTCTTTAGGTCAGCAGCGGTTATCTTCTTCCTTGGAGGAGCAACCGCAGCCAACTTCTTTTGCTTCTTGCTGTACTTTGAATAAGGCATCACTTCTTCCTTGTGCTGGGTTTCTTCTTACCAGTGGCAATGTCCTTGTCGGCTTTACGTGCACCACCCTTGCCAGAAACAAATGAGTTGACGCGTGCCATAGCCCACTGGTGAGCCGTCATACCTTTACGAGACCCACCGGACGTGTAAGCACCTAGACCCCTCTTGTAGACTCGCTCAAGCTGCGAGGGAGTGAACTTACTTCCGCTTGCCTTTTTTCGCAGTTTGTCTTTTGTTGACTTGCTTAGTGCCACGTTTACGCTCCTTTGCTTCCATGTTTTCACGAAGCTTTGCTGCTTCTGCTTTCTTACCAGCTTTGTATAATCTTTCTGCTTTGCGCATCAACTTCTCCCGCTGGGAACCAGGGGGTGCGCCATACCTTTTGGGTAAAGGCTTCCGCTTCTTTCTCATTTCTCTGCACCTCGCAGTTTGACGATGGAGTCAATGACTGACTGTCCACCGATGTAGAGTGCTGACAGGATAACCCAATCACCAGACTCAATGCTACCGGCAGCCATAAGAGCAGTAGCAGTTGCCCAAACCAAAAGCTTTCTCGAAACAAGTTTGGATAATCCTTTGTCAATAGCTGCACTCACTTATCCCCCTTTCTTAGAATGGACTGCTTGGTGGGAAGACCAAGCGGTAATAGATGGTTACGTCAACATCGCCAGCAAAGACGAGAGCGATGTTTGCTCCTGCGTCAATAGTAGTTGTCTGTGTGCCGGACACAGCACTACCAACACGAGCAGGTGTGCCGGGGTCGTCAAAGACAACGATGGCAGGCAAGCCAGCAACCGCAGAAGCATCAGCACTGTCGTCTGCTAAAAGCATGCTTGTTTGGTAAGCGTAGGCACTGCTGTGTGTAAAGGCTATCTTAGATGTGCCGGTGTAGGAACCATAGGACAAGCGGCTTTGCGTAGAGTCAAACTTGAAGCCAGCAAACGAACCGTTGGCTGCGGTTGCTCCTCCGTCATAAACGCCGGTAAAAAACATTTCATTTTCAGCATTGGGAACATTAGTTCCAAACTGGAAGTAAAACTCAACACCTACAATGTCTCCGTCACCAGCAACAAGCGTAGCACCAGACGCCGGGTCTTTGAGAGCAAAGCGGTAAAGGCAGCCGTCATCTGGGTTGTCAAGGTTGGAACCTACTGGCGCTGTACCTGTAAACTGAAACTCGTTGCCTGACATAGCCTTGCTTGTTTCCAAGCTGTTAGGGTCAGATGTAGATACAATGTCGTCTGTTGTTAGAAGTCCCCAAACAGAAGTGTCCTGCGAACCATTAGTGGCACGGGGAGGGGCGATGACCCTCCCAACATTAACTTCGGCGACAGGCATTACGTTGCTCCTCGACCAAAGAAGAGACTAGCAGAATCAATGTCCATGGTGTTGCCCGCATCTGCCTTGAAGTGAAGGTAGAGCGTTGTTGCGCCGGACGCAACAAATGGCAACTGAATGGCGTATGCGGCTAGACCATCAGTAGTGGTCGTCTTACCAAGAGCAATTGTAGCCTCGGTGTCTGGGATGACAAGAGCATCACCACCACTATCAGTTGAAATAGCAATGGTAAGCTTTGTTGCTGAGCCAATGGATGACACGTTTACAACAAGATACTCTGGGACAATCTTAACTGAGGAATCGAATAACTGCGGCAAGGCAACAGATGCTGACTTGGCAGTTTGAAAACTGGTCTGAATGTTGCTGGAGCTAGAAACGTCAAAAGAGACAGATCCTAGCTTTGGCGATGTCTGTACTGTTGGCATGTGAAATACTCCTTATTTCATAGATTTCTTGCCCTTACATCTCCACCTCTTACGGCTTAGATTTAATGGGCTATTTGGGTCTTTAGCTGCTTTCTTGTGCTTCTTCTTCTGGGCATAGGAACGGGCGCAGTAGGCATCCCCCTTCTTGGTGCCGGGTTTAACACGAGCCCCCCCGCCCTTGGCACGACCAGCTTGCCCGTAGGAAACCTTCCGGGTTCTGCCGGTCTTGGGGTTCTTAACGGTTTTGACTTTGGCTTTGCCTTTGGCGGGTTTGGGCATGTCATCGACCTCCACCCGGAGCGTCACCACCTTCAGGAATTTTAGGCAAAGGCTGATCAAACTTCTTTTCATACTCACGATCGAAGCGCTCTTGGGCTGCCCGCTCTTCGTCAATTTGACGATAGATTTCGCGCTGGTACGCGTCCTTATCTTCTTGAAGCTTTTCTTCCCGCTCCATCATCTTTTCAAAGTTACTTGGTCGGTTCCTATAATCTTCAATTTCTCTTAGAATACTTTTAAGTTGCGTTTGCAAACGCTCAAACGTCGACATTGGTAGGGGAGAACCTGTTTCATCAAAACCAAGGGCACGATACATTTCGCCTGGAAGTCTTTCTTCTTCCGCTCGGCGTGCAAGCTCACGTCGAAGAGCGTCTGGATCTTGACTTGCAAATTCAAAAGACTTTAAGCGCTCAAGCTGGTCTTCTGCCATTTCCTCTTCAAAGTATTCCATTGCTTCGTCAGCAAGGTCCATGGGAATTTCACCGTCTAAAGCGGCTTCCTGAATTTTCTGGTAATCAAACGGAATGTCTTTCTGTTCTAAGACTTTTCGTATACTTTCTTCTCTACTAGCCATCGTCTTTCTCCTTTGCGAATCTGAGTATGGTTTCTACATTGTCGAGCTTGATACGAACCTCATCTAGTTTTTCATCAATGCGTTCAAGCCTTGAGTCAACTGAGATGGACTGTTCGCGCAAGACACGAATCTGCTCTGCGTTTTTGTCAATGTCGGAAGCGTTTGCTTCCAATATCTCCAGTCTGTGACCGGTCGAATAGTAAAAGCCTGTGAGCGTAACCATTACAGTTCCGACGGCTATCACTTCTTTAATTGGTACTTTTGAAAGATCCATGCGAGTTTCCCTCATTCTAATAAAAGATTTGTCTATCGTAGTTCTTGCTGGACTGCCCTGCGCAAAGTCTCGCGTCTCTGAGCCTCGTCCTGCATCTGCTCCATTGCTCCAACACCTGTTGCCACAGGGATGTCCCACCAAGGCTTGCCAATGCCGTAGCGTGTTGGGTCACCTTCTAACTGCGGAACTAGAATCTCTGACCACTCACGGACAGGTCTGTCAAGTCCTGCTACAAGAAGTGTGTTGCGGAATAGCAAGAAGTTCATTCTTGCAACCTTATCGTCTCTGTTGATTTGCCACTCAAAGCCTGCGTGTGTTGGCTTGCCTCTGCGTGGTGCTCTTGCTACAACGTTGAAGAAGGTTTTGAATGTTTCCCAGTTTCCAGTTGCAACAAGGAAGTTAATGTAGCCTGGGTTGATGTAAGTCCCAGCTTCACTAATCTCTCCAAATGCAACTTCGTATCCGGCAGCCGTAAGGGGCGTTCTCAGAACGGGGTCTGTCTCACCGAGTGCTGCCATGCCTGCGCCTGCTACGGCTCCTGTAAGGCTACTCTCGCCCGCCGCAAGGGCAGCGAAGTAAGCCGAGACAGACACGAGGTCATCCATCGCGTCAATCATAGGAACGTCTGGTCCGTAGATTGCATAACGAAGTCTGGTGTCTTCGTCTTCGTAAATGCCCATCATCACCTTAGACGTTTTGTACTTCGTCATAAATGGTGTGTAGCTTTCTTCCTCATCATCAGGTAAGCCACGAACTAACTTGTATTGCTGCGCTAGTCTGGTTGGGTTGTTGACGATGTTTGAAAGCAAAGTCCTAAATGACTGAGCACGGAAAGAGTAGATCCAGATGCCCTTCATGATAACGTCGCGTTCAAACTTGGTTAGATTGTTGTAGTCGAAAAGAGCCTCCCGCGCTAGTTTAATGGCTTGTGCCTCTGTATCACCACGGCGAAGGGAGTTGAGAAGCACGTTAACACGGAAGTAGTTGTCAGTAGCAGAGGCTAGTTCGCCCCAAACAGTTCTGCCTGTTGCTCCCACTGCTGCAAGAGACTTGTCGTAAATCTGTCTAAGGAAGTTGATAACCGGTTCTGTTCTACCAAACTCACCAAAGTTCTCACCTGTCCAGCGAACAAAGTCCTCAAAGATTTGGTTAGGAATCTCTGCTCTGACCCTGGAGATAGCAACGTTGTTTTGCTGAACTATGTCAGCAATTTCGCCAACGTTGTATGTCTTGCCTGTTGGAGTTTCAACAATCTTTCTTGTCGCATCGCCCACAGGAATGACGCCTCCAAACTCAGCGGAGTAAAGTTGCTTGAGCACAGCGATGGAGCCCCTCGGCATTATAGACTTCTGAGCAGACCGAAAACCTAGTGTTGATAATATAATATTCGGAGCAGACAGTGCGTTAACGATGTGGTACTTTGGATTCAAAACCAAGTTGCCTGCTAGGATGCCGCCCTTTGTAATGTTGCGCACATAGCCAAACAGATTGTAAAGTTCTGAGGCTGTAAAGTTTGCAATGCGACGAGCCAAGCGTGCGTAGCCAGGTGAAGCATCGGAAGCGACAGAAAGAGCTTTCTTGTGCTTAAGCAGTTGTTCCTTAAAGACTTCAATGTCTCCTTCCCTTAGCGGAGTTGTAACAACGCCTAAGTCAAAACCATCGACAGGTATCCAACGCTGATTGATTGTGTTGTACCTACGCACTAGGCTACTGTCATCCAAGACACCTAGCAAGTCTGAGCGGACAGCGTTCGGTGTGTCAAACACATAGAGCGGTAGATCCTCTACTGCCTGGATAAATGATGTAGCGTTTTCTTGAACTGCTGGGTTGGACTCTATCTTTCTGCTAAGTGCTTCCATGTAGTCCATGACACGTTCAGGTGGCAGGTTACGACTGACACTGTTGACATAGGTTTCTTGGAAGATTTCATTGACAAAAGCGTTATTGTAAAGCCTTGTTGCAAAAACAGAAGCCATGAAGTCTGCTGCTTTCTCTGTTGAAGTTAAGTCAAGTTCGTCAATCAACCGTTGTGGAAGACCGTCAATTGCTTCTAATCCTGCTGCTGGGATTGCATATCGACCTAGTACAAGTTCTTCTAGAAGTTCTGCGTCTTCCATAAACAGACCCATAAGTCGATCGTAAACCCTATGCGGGTCAGTGCCCTGGGCAACAAGAATCCTGTCTTCAAACGCTGCCTTAAGAACATCAAGAGATTCTGTTTTTTCGACAATTGTTTGCATATAGATGTCGTAGATCGGATCCATTGCTTGCAGCACTTCAACACTATTGGCGCTGACCCCTCTGGCAAGTAACTCTTTTTCAACGTCAATCGTTCTTGGGTACGTGTTTACCAAGATAGTTTCCCAGTTTTTAAGCAAGTCTGGTGATGGATTTTCAAAAATCTCTGGATGAAGACGAACAATGTCGTTTGAGAAGTCGTCAACAATCTTTGTGCGTTTACCAGACACCAACAGGTTAGCGACATTACTGCCTGTTTTATCAGGGTCAAAGCGGAAAACCGGCATGTCAATTGGGCGAACATCTGGGAATAATGAAATGACACCTGAGTCGATCGTTTCCAAAGACTTGCCTGTGAGAAGAACCGGGATGCCGGAAATAAACTCAAAGTATTCTGGACTGAATCTGTCAAAGGTTTTGGCAGCCGCAATCAAGTCAGCAAGCACACCATCACCAGAACTTATCAACGAGTCAATCATTGCGTTAATTCTAGGCTGGTTTGTATTGATAAACTGGTTTAGACCATAGCGTGTTCCCAACACAGTGCCAACGTCATCGGAAGCTCCAAAGCCAGCTTTGATAAATTCTATTGTGTGCTGCTCTGGACTTTTGAAGATGCGAGAGTGTAGGATGCCGTAGGCTTCAATCGCAGCGTTTTCCGCTCTTACATCTGGCAAACCTTCGTCTGCAAGGAAGCGGCGAGCCGGTAGGCTTTCCGGCATTTCGGTTGCTCTGATGCGTCCGTACTCTGTTCTCAACTCCTCGCCAATGTTGCCTAGCCTATCCAAAAGCTTTCCAAACGTAGCACGGTAGACTGGTGGCTTGGCAATGCCAGGAACCTTGAAGTATTTGTTGAAGGGATACTTGTCTAGCTGAAAACCTTCAGGCGCAATGTAGTTCTTTGTGGCAGACATGATCTTCGTAAATGAAGAAGTCTTTAGTTGTTCCGGTGTTACGATGTCATTAATGCGTTCAATGTTTCTAACAGCACGAATGCGTTGTGCTCTGGTTGCCGGGACTTTGCCAATCTCTTCCGCCTTGACGGGCACTGCTTGCTGCTTTGCAACCTCAGCAGAACGAGCATACAAGCGCTCTAACTCTGCGGCTGTAAGAACTCTGGCGGGAGCACGAGCCTCTGCCTCAAGCTCAACCATTCTATCAATGACAAGGCGCCTTGCTTTATTGATTTCCGCCAAAGGGGCATCTTCTCTAGAAGCAATATCCATGGCAGCAAAAGCCGGCTCCGTACCAAGGTTCTCCCTTGGAATGCCTCGTGCTTCAAACATTCGTCCAACAGCATCTACGTTGAAGTCGTCAAGTGCTTGGAAAAGTTCTGTGTTTTCCTTGAAACTAGCAAGGATGGGACGAACAAGATCATTAGGCACAGCAAGCTTTGGCGTGAGCATTGTGTAATCTGCTGGAACTAGAGACTTACCTTGCTCAATGTTTTCTTTCAACGCTCGCCTGGCTAAGCGCTCAGCAAGTGAGGCGGTTAGAACCTCAATCGCATCAGCGGCATCGGATGGCAAACCTGCTTCATCTGGAATAACAAGTCTGTTGTTTTGATCAAACCTTGGCTCTTCACCAATCCTTTTAACTGCCTGTCTAATGTAGCCAATGTAGCTCTTGTCTGCTGCTGTTACTGTTTCACCAATTCTGGCTAGTGTTCTGTCTGCTTGTTTTGCTGCCTCTGAAACATCTAGTTTGTCAAGTTCACTGACTGGCTGGTCAGATTTGATAATGGCTTCTGCTTCTTCACCATACTTTCCAATAGCCGCTGCTTCCTCAGCGATGTCAAGCCTTACGTCTGCTGGTTGTAGTCCTACCTCCTCGGCAGCCTCTACGCGGTCTAGGACACGAGCAGCGCCTGAAGTCTTACCTGCCCTAGCCTTTGATGCTGCCCTCGCTGCACGGGCACTTCTGAAAGCCTTAGCGGCACCCTTGCCTGCGGCTCCTAAATAAAAGTCTAGTGGTAGAACAAAGCCTGCTCCAAGCCCTAGCCACCAAGCAGCATCTGCTACTGAGTCCGCAGTATCTTTACTTAGACCAAGACCTTCAAGCGTGTCGCCTGTAACATCAGATGCTAACTGCTCAAGTCCACGAGCCTCCTGAATGTTCTGTGCCCACCTGTCTGTAAAGTCTTTGTTGCCTACACGCTCCCCACCAAAGAGTTCGCCTATCTCCTGACCTGCTGCTGTGACACCTGCTTCGATCGTAAGAAGGTCGCGTAGAATCGTACCAACCAAACGCTCCTGAACCTCTGGACCTTCTGGCGTAGGAACCTCAGCACCAAGCAATTCTGTTCCTAGAATCTCAGCGCCTGTCTTGAAACGTGCCGTAACACCCTCGTCTTCAACGATGTACTGTCCACGAGAACCATACTTCTCTTTCATCGCCTCGACAAAGTTCTGATAAGTCTCAGGCGATGTAAGGTCTAGACCACCGGGGTCAGGCTCCCTGCCTTCCTCAACGGCTGTGTAGTATTCAGAAAAGATCTTTGGTAAGACCTCATCTTCAAACTGTCGCTCTGCTCTCTGGACTTCTCCCGGTGTAAGCACACGCTTTGGAAGAAGGGCACGAGCAGGCTGCTCAAGCGGACCTAGATAAGTTAGCGCTGACTCAATGAACTCCGGAGCTTGTAGCTGACGCTCACCTGTAATGGTGCGTGGTGCCTCGGCAATAGCCTGACGCTCTGTAATAATCTCTTGGATGCGAGGAATGTCTTCGGACTTTGTAGGGTCAAGACGTTCTATGTCAATCTGCTTTTTGACAGACTCGTCAACAAGACCAAAGATTTCCTGCTCTAATGGTAAGAATGTTTCCTGCTCCGCAAAGGTAGGAACAGCAAGTTCTTGAGGCTTAGCCATCTATCAGTCTCCGTGGATCTTAGCGTATGTTGTAGCCGATGTTTTTGCTGACGGGTTGTTGCTGAGAGATCCGAGAATCTGCTCAACGTTCTCCTGTGTAAAGGCTCCCTTAGATGTTTTACCTAAATCTGCCAAAGCTCTCTTAACACTATCTGGCAAATCAAATGGGTCTGTTTGCTCGTAAGCTTGGATGCGAGCTTGGAGAATGTCATCATTTGTAATTCGCTCATTTGAGCCAAAGATGCCATCTGTTATGGCACCTGTAATAGCGTCTCCTTGAGCCAAGCCTGATGCAAAAGCGGTTATTTGGGTGCGGGGATCATTTGGAAAAGCCGTGTTTAGTACCTGCATTTCTGGCATTACTGGTAAAGCAGCTTGGGTTGCTGGAGCTTCACGTGGAAAACCAACGCCTCCTTGCATTGCCCTAGTGCGAGAGAGTTGTCTACCCACGTTCGGGTCGTAGGGCGCCGGCGCTCGGCTAGTTAATGGCGCAGCTATATCTGTGCTAAGACCGGGTGGCTTTCCAAGAGAAGTTGGAATTTGTGCGCCACCTAGGTCTCGTCGAGCAGGGGCGTCTACTAGTCGATCAATTGCTGATGGCATTGCTGTCTGAGCCATTGGAGAAGTCTGCTGTGGTGCCATCTTCGCAATAGCCACCGACTGTGCCTTGCTCATTTGATTAGCCGCAGCAGCAACCTGAGCCGCAGCAGCTTGACCAGCACCGAGTGATTCCACTAGTGCAGGAAGAGTTCGCACTTCTTCGTTGGTAGCAGCATTGACAAGTTGGTCGCCCTCAACCCTCACTGTGCCTCCACTTGCATCAGCAATTGCTTGCCTGTCCGCCGCCTCCAAGGCTTCGATGTTCTGCGTGTCTTCTGTTGCACCAACCTCCCTGACTGCCTGCTTAAGCTCTGGACCACCACGCTCTAGGCGTTGCTTGTTTGCCTGACGAGCACCGGGATCACGGACACCACCACCTCTGAATAGGTTATTGTAGATTGAACGTGCCTCTTGGTAAAGCGCTTCGTAACCACGCTGCCTTCTTGCTGGGTCAAGGGCTCTACCCAATTCACCACGCTTCTTGTCTAGACCACGCTCTGCTCTTGTAATCTGGTAAAGTTCGTATGGGTACTGACCCTCGGATAGAAGTGCAACCTCAGAAGGCTCACGCTGGAGAACCATGTTGTAAAGTCTTTGTGCTTCTTCGTCACCTGCCTGTAACTTCGCTAGGAATTCTGCCTCTGTTAGACCTTCACCACCAAGACGAGGCTGAAGGTTTTCGTCAAGGTTCTGTGGAAGGTATCGGCTAAAGTAAGCAGCACGAGCAAACTTTCTAGCATCTGGCGAATCAACGTAAGCCTGACCTCCAAAGATTTCCTTTAGTGATTCTTCGGACATACCAAGAGCAATGGCTCTGGCAGTTGTCTCCATACCAGCGCCACCGGGGCGGAGAGGGCTAATAACTTCTTTCTGGAACTGTTCGTTAACACGGTCTCTAGCCTGTTCTGGTGTTTCAGCGGTATCAATGTTAAGTTGTGCAAGAACCTTGTCACCAGCACCAGCAACGTTTGTTCCAGCAATCTTGCCACGCTGATCCGCAACATCCTGTAAGTGCTGCTTGAGACCTTGGTTAAACTGAGCGTAAGCAACGGAGTCACCACCAAGCTGATCGTGTGCGTTCTTTAAATGCTCGTTGTAGTATCTGACTACCGAGTCAACGATCTCCTGCTCTGTGGCACCTGGGGAGATAACCTCCATAGCGAAGGCTTCTTGAGCCTTTGGGGCGTTAACCGCTCTGTTGAACTGTGACTGACCCTGTGCCTCTTCGTCAGCGAGTTCGGACTGGAATGTTCTTTCAAGGTTTGCCTTGGCGACATTGACATCTGTGATGCCCCTGGCTGTAACCTCTTTGAGGTCGCTTTTAATCTTCTCAAGCTCAACAATAAGTTCCTTGTCAGCTAGAAGACCAGACTGACGGAGACGAGACAGCGCAAGCCTACGCTCTTTGAGAGCAGACTGCTGACGCTGAATGTCTTCAATCAATGCAGTAGATGCACCGGGAGTAATAGACTCCTGGGAGACAAGATATTTTAGAATGTTATTGAACTGCTGCTGCTTGAAATTGTAGTGGTTTGCTAGATTGGCAGCAAGGTATTGAGCATTGGTTGCCATTGATTATCTCCTAATCTTCATAATATTCTGGTAGGTCATAGCGAGGGTTCATTGTGTCTGTTGGTCTGAATACTCCTAATCTTGCGGCTTCTGCTGCGTCAAACTGAAAGGTTGGTTGTGACCCTAGAGCAGCAAGCGCTCTTAGATCTGCCTGCGGGTCAAAGGCTGCCGTTGTGGGAGGCGGAGGTGCCCCTGTGGGCGCTCCTGCTGGTGCTTGGGTGGTCATACCTAGCGAGCCCATCTGAAGCCCTGCTGAGGTCGCTAGACCTCCTATGTCACCTGCAAGCTGAGCGGCTGCTTGTTTCCTACGCAACTGATCCTGGGACACCTGAGCTTCCAAACGAGCAAGTTCTTGTAAGTCCATCTGACGTGCTTGGATTTCTGCCTGACGAAGTTCACGCTCTACCTGTGAGCGCTGCTCTCTGATGGCTTCCTCGGAGGCTAGTTGCTGCTGGATTAGAGCACCACCTGAGATACCTTGTAGGGCAGCAAGCTCTCCTTGGCGGGCAATGGCTTCACGCTCTGCACCTGCTACGATGCCTTGACCAATGCTGGCAAGCTCAGCCGCTTCCTGTGGAGTGAGTCCAAACTTACCTGCTGCGTAGTCTTCACGCATCTTATCAAGACGTGCTGCTCTTTCTTTTTCAGATCTTGTTGGTAGAGCGTTAGCAACACCAGACCCAATAGCTGACGCTAGACCTGCTCCTGCTAAAATTGCTCCTGCTAAAACTAAGGGCACTGGCATGTTTCTAGTCTCCTCTAATAAATGTTTTGTCTATGTGCAGTTCTGCTAGATAAAAAGATGTAACTATTTTTGCACTGAACCTCTCTGGCTGACCAGTATTATAGTATAAGCCAATCAACTTCCCATTCCTTTATTGAACCACTCAACCTGAAACTCAGTTCTTCCTTGAAGGCTCATGTGAATTGGATAAAGATCCCATGGAGTTTGAGGATCATACTCATTACCTGGACCGTCTTCAAATAACAAACATCCCACAACAAAGAAACTATGCTCACCAAACTGGTCTGTGCTGGTAATTCTAAGTTTACCCATCATGTGATTATCTCTGAACAAAAGATGATGCTGAGTGGGAATTAAATTTCCTTTTCTAAAACCGACTCCATTGTAACCAACACCCAGCAAGTCAACGACACCATCTGGGTCTTTGTGAAGTAGAAATAGTTTACCAAAACGGTAAGGGTCAACAGCAGAGGGGCTTAGTCCTGCGGCAAACCCGTTTTGATAGTTACTTCCAACCTGACTTTGAGTAAGAGCATTGTTTAACATGTTATTGAAAATAGTCTTGACTCTAACATAAACATCACAGAGTGAATCAATTCTTACAGTCACACCGCAGTCTGGAACTGGAATCATTTTAGAATATTGATCAAGTGCGTCATTGAATCTATGAAGGATAGTATTCAATCCTCCATTCTCAGGCTTACCTGATGGTGGTGCTAACTGATAAGAGTTGTTTCCTTTAGACCCAGCATTTAAAACTGAGACATACTCAACAGCAACCAAGTTAGCAACTTCTTTGGTAAAGTAATGAACACCTCCAGACTCACCTCTCCACTCAAGTTCTCTTCCTGAAATCTGATCTAGTTCAGGTCTAACAACATGAGCTTTAGTTATCTGTCCAGCACTAATGTCATCGTTATCTAGATTACCACCGTTCAGTTCACTTCGGTAAGCATCAACTCTGTCTTCAATAATTGTCTGGGTTATAGTTGTTCCAGATGAAATAGTTCCGGGTGAGTAAGGCATTAGGCTACGCTCCTTCTTAAGACATGGGCAAAGACAGTTGAACCTGCTTGAACTCTAATTGCAGGACTAGCTACAACACCTGTTTGACTTCCAGTTCCGCCAGTAGGGTCAGCAAGAATTTTAAATTGTAATGCCGTCTCAGTTCCTAAAACGATGTAATGCATTGCCATATGAAAGGTTTGATAAGTTCCAATGCCAACATTTAGTGGACCTGTGTAAACAGTCTCACCAGAAGAGAAAGAAACATTGGCGCCAGTTGTGGTTGTTCCCCAGCGACACCAAGGACTTACTCTAAAACTGCATGACCTACTTCCAGCTACTGGATTAAAGCCTGCTCCGTTGACATTTTCTTCCCAAGACAGTTCGGCATAGTAGTCAGCGTGCTTGTCTGTTCCAGCATTGATGCTTGGTGTTTCTAAGGTTGTTGATGCAAAACCACCACTAGTATAATCCGTTGACCCATACTGAATGCAACTCATCTGTCCAACGAATTCAACAACAATAATGTCTCCTAGCTGGAGAGCATCACAGGTTGGAGAATCGACAAGAATAGTCAAGTCATTACCAAGACTACTTTCAATATACGCGCCACTTATGGCTTGACGAACATAGTCAGTTGTTACCTGATCCGCTCCAAGGCTAATGTAGTAAGGGTTGCCTGCTCCCTCTCCAGGCGTAAGAGTGAAGCCATCAATCTTGTTGCTGAAAGTTTCTAGACCAAAACCTTCGTTAGCAAACTGATCGCGGGCAATAGAAGTTACAGTTCCTTCCAGTCCGTTAGTTTTGTAAGTGTTGTTGAAGTCATCTGACTTAATCTCAGCGCCTTCAACAAATGGTGTAAAAGTCTTTAGAGCCATTAGCGAATCCTCGTAACAAAGTGGTAAAGATACTTGCCAATTCTAATTCTCTCAGTCTCACCATTCAGCAACGTACCTGAGTGCACAGAGCAGTAAAGATCAACTCTTAGGTTGCCACCTGGGTTGTAGAAGTAGAAGGGGATGGACACTGTGCCGTGGTTTGCTTTGAACACTGCGTCAGTCTCGCCTACCTTAGCTCCGTTGACATAGATAGAAAAAGCAGTTCTTGGAAGGTTGTTTTTAATTCCGGCAGTATTTTCATAATCAATGAACGTTCCCTCTTCGTTAAAGCCAATAGAGCCAACCTGAAACTGAATTTGTAAAAGACCAGAAGCCATGCCTTGCTGTTCGTTAGTGTGGTTGTTTGAATCAAACTTGTAAGGCGCCCAGCCTGTGTTGTTGGTAGTAAAGCCTCCTCCAGTTGCATTTGTGAAACGATGAAAGGAAACACCCTGGAAGTCCTTTGCTTCTAGACCCTCGGTGGCTGAACCAGCAGGGAAGTTGTGTCTGTCAAGAGCACCGTTGGCAGTCTCGAAACAAATCTGCGTGTTCTCGTTGAGAGGGTTGGCTTGAATGTCGTTGGTGTCAACAACAGTGTTTGTAGAAGGATATAGTTTCATGAGAGTCCTAAGATAGTTTGCATTGCACTATGGTTGGTGTCCGAGTCTCCAGCCGCGAAGTTAAGTTGCTTGATTCCAGCAGGCGTTTCAAAGTTTATTTGGAAACCAATAATGGCTACTGGCTGACTACCAGAGAAGCGAAGCTTCCACCAGCGAGCACCACCTGACCCTACCTCGCCCTTGGATGTACGACCTGGACCATCTACAAGCTGAAGTGAACCAAATGGGTTTGAGATGCGAGTGCCGTTTATTTCCCTTGCAGAGTAACGGTTTACGTCGATGTTTGTGACCTTTGCACCAAAGCCTTGATCTGTCTTAGCAGTGCCATAAACGCCAGCCGTTGTTTGCTCAGAGTTGTAAGTTATAAAGTTTGTGTCAAGTGCTACCGTCTCTGTGTTATAATCAAGCGGCTTCCAATCGACACCAACTCTCATGCTCCCCCCGCCAGAGACGTTCTTGTATGTAAAGAGAGTAATGTCGAGCACACGCTTGATAATGTTTTGATCTGCAAAGTCTAGCCAGTTTGTTTCCCAAACATAGTCAGGTGAGCCTGTTGTGCGAAGACGGTTCTGTGATAGACCTTCCTTGTAACCAACACCAAGTGTTCCACACCAAGTCATGATGCCACCGTTTTGAGTTGACTCGTCAACACCATCAATAACTGGGAGGTTGGTTAGACCTGAGTTAGAACCAAAGGCAACCCAACGCTCGGGCAGGTAAGTAAAGCAGCCGACTGGAATATTTGTTCTTCTCGACCAAGACTTGATAGGAACGTGGTAGCAGAAGCCTTCCGTTGCAAAACGACCACCATTGACCGGGCAGTGTGCCCAGTATTCCTTGTCTCTGTCCGAGTAGATTGCGACTACACGACCAAGGGAGTTAGCAGAAATAGATTCTGTAAGTTCATCAATCTCTGCTCCCAGTTGGACAACGCCAGCCTGTCCAGCGTAACGTGAATCACTGGATGCCCCTGAGAGGGCGTAGAACTTCTTGTCGTGCCCTAGAAAGACCAACCCGACTCCTGGGACGGCTTGAATGCTGTGAGGGCTGAGAGAGCCTATTCCGCCCACGAGAGGTTCAATTCTAAATGGAAGCTCTAGGTTGTTGGTTGGGACAAGGACATCAATGGCACGCTCACGGAAAACATAACAAACATTGTCCGTTGCATAGAGAGCAGTAATAGCACCACCGTCTGTCGATCCCAAGTCGAAGAAGTTGAATGCCGGGAACTGCTCTGGGAAGTTGCCTTTGCTGAAGTAAAGGATGCTGCTGTTCTCAGAGGAGCCGGCAAGGATCAAGTGGTTCTTAAATGCAGCACCGTAAGTAAGACCGGGTGGGATAGGCGCTGAATCTGAAACAGAAGGAGCAACAGAACCAAGACCAGAATCAGGCATCATGTCAAAGAAGACTGTGCTTGTGTTGTCGTTTAGATCTACACAGAAATATAACTCCTGTCCAGCACCGGGACGAAGCTGTCTGGCTCCCTGCTCGCCACCAATTTTAATTCCGTTTGTGCCCCCACGCTGGTTTTTGGTTCGGTAGATGCGGCGCTTCATTGTGCCTGGAGGACCGAGAGGAATGTAGTCGATGCTGAGACCGTGCTTGTATTCGGAATAGTTTAAGTTTCTTACCTGACCAGTGGCGCGATAGTGCCAAGCAACCTGAGACGAAACTGGAGAGATAGGTGACTCTGCACCAGTGTCGGTAATAAATGAGTAGGCATACTGAAAGCAGTTGTGAGTTTGGATAGGGTATTCGTCAACCGTGTTGTTAGCAGTAAGTGTAACCGTCTCTGGTGAAAGACCCATACCCAAGTTGCCAGCGCTGTCAAAGAAGTTGATGCCTGCTTTTCCAAAACGCTGACGAAGTTGAAGGTCGCCGTTTGTTTGCGTGCCCAAGTTATCGTCAAATGTGCCAGGCGTCTCGACTGGTGTTGGCGCCTCTGGTGTGCTGTGAAAGAATGCTGTGCGAATGCGACGACCACCGCTGTAAAGAAGGGGAGGGTCTTCGCCGTTGATGATAAAAAGATTTTTTCCAATCTTGATGTAAGAGGTTCCTGGGTCATTACCGCGAGGAACTGCTCTGTTTGTAGCAAGTGTGTAGACGCTCTGACCGATAATAACTTTGAGAGTTAGCGACTCAGCATTCCCTGACAACTCTTCAAACAGAAGGCACTGCGTTGAAGATCTGTGACGCTGGTAGGAGTAGATAGAATAGATGTTGCCTGTGCTTGGCTCGCCTGACGGAACAGCGTCTACGTCTGGATTGTACCAAGAACGAAAGCTACGATCATTCTTCCAACACATACGATGCTCGTCGTAGCGCATGTTCTCTATGTTCTCAGCGGCAGTAGCGTAAGGGCGCTTGTCAATGCCGCCAAGAAATTTAATGTTCATATCAGCCATGACTTACCCTCTGTATATGAGTGTCCTGTTCGGATAGAGCCTACTAAACTTTCCAGCGCCCCAGGACATGCTCTGAGCCCTTTGAAGAACAATGTCCCTGTCTCCACCGTAGCGAGCATCAAGAGCCCTCACACGGTCGTTGTAGCGCTTCTCAGCAGCACGACTGGCATTAAGGTTGTCGTACTTCGCGTAGATGTCAATGAGTGCCTTGTCAATGATTAGGTGATGAAACTCTGAAGGAAGGTGAGGAAC
>Ga0099849_1000485_pt1 | contig 18419 bp, 28 predicted proteins | sample CB_VirMetaG_4_FD_78177 | JGI IMG/M metagenome (GOLD analysis project Ga0099849, IMG submission 78177) | Freshwater to marine saline gradient viral communities from Chesapeake Bay - CB_1508_1M Viral MetaG | ecosystem: Environmental > Aquatic > Marine > Coastal | place: USA: Chesapeake Bay... | reverse complement strand
GCGACGGGCAGGACTCGAACCTGCAACCTCTGGTTTTGGAGACCAGCGCTCTACCAATTGAGCTACCGAAGCATAACGGGCCGTAGCCCGACTACTACCTGCGTAGATTTCCATGTCCGCGAGCGGTTAGACTCCGACTGGTTTTGCACTTACTACCTAACCATCATGCAAAAGGTGTAGGGATGGGAGGACTTGAACCTCCGACCTTGACTGTATAAGAGTCCTGCTCTAACCAACTGAGCTACATCCCCATGTTGATAGCACCTTTTTATTATGTAGAGGTGCAAAACTCGCAGTGTCAAGACGAATTAAAAAACTGCTAATATGTCAAAGAACTAAATAGTACCCCCGTCAGGAGTCGAACCTGAGACCTGCTCATTAGAAGTGAGCTGCTCTATCCAGCTGAGCTACGAGGGCATATTTTTGTACCCGGAGTGGGACTCGAACCCACACTCACCGTTCGGCGAAACAGATTTTAAGTCTGTCGTGTCTACCACTTCCACCATCCGGGCATTCATTTAATTCAAAAGATATGACACATCTGTTAAATCACCAACCATAGCAAAACGATCTTCATACATTTCGTTAAATTGTTCTTCAGTCATTATTTCTTTCTTTTGATTAAATATACGAACGAATTTTCAAAATCCCACACCCTTATGCGAAAGATTTTAAATGTTTACACATTCCATCTTTTGCTCTCCACTTACCAGGACAGTTACAGTAATATTTTACTTCACCTGAAGGGTAAATAGTGCGAGTTGCTTTGTAAGTAATTGTTGGATCACTTTTTGAAGTAAATTCCTTTACTTCCTTAACTGGTTTTTTAATCTCAGGTTTGGTGTAAATAACATCACTCAACTGTGCTTCAGGGTGTACCTCAACCCATTTAGGCATTAGGTATTTTTTACCCCCTAAATTTACAAATGCTGGGGGCATCCAATGATCTTGTTTGTACATAATACGTTGTACAGCATATGATTTGGTTTTCCCGTCTGGTTTAAATGTAAAAGCGGATGAATCTTGTGCGATTATCTCTTCGACACCATCCTTAATAAACTTAAAAAGAGCCATTCCTTAAACTTATACCATAAATGTACGAATCGATTTTCGGATTTCCTCGCTTTTAAAATGACTGAAGGATGACTTGGTAATTTACCCTCTCGCTGTAATTCAAGTTCTAAAGACCACATACAACACATGGCCTTAAAAGCTAAAGGGTTATAAGCAGCTATGAAGGCCAAGTCTTTGTCTGACATGGTCTTCATAGCTTCACTTATAGTTATTTCAGTACTTTCCGTCATAGTAATCTTGCAAGTCCTCATCCTCAGGAGCTATGTACTGAGGGGGTTTAAATTTGGATTTTTTCTTGCGTTCTCTGTAATTAGGGTATTCATTTTGCATAAAACGATCCCAATCTTTAAGCGCTTCATAACGCTGTTTATTACTGTTCTTGCTCATCGTCCTTGACCTTTATAAGCTTTTTTATAAAATTTTGATTTTTTATGATTCGAGGTTTTAGTTTTGGCATGAACTCCAGGTCTATTTACCTCTTTTCTTGGTTTAAAAGTAACTACGTTAGTTTTTTTAGCCATTTTTGGTTTTTAAATAATTTATTGCTTCTATAATTTTTTGACAACCTTCATATGCCTCTTCATTTTCAAAATGAATAAGGTTTGTTTGTAATGTATGTATAAATTCTTCTGTTTCGATTGAAAGGGTATATGTTGCTCCTTCTCCTTCTACTTCAACTTCAAATATTGGGAGTGCTTTTCTTTTAGTATCTAAATTATTTAAGATAGTTTCTACAATTGTTTGAGAAATAGTAAATTTTTGAGTTTTGGTCATAGCCAAAAACTCATCATAATTATCAACCGTAATTTTTTTTACATATACCACTTTAAAATAGATCTAAAAATCCACCTTTTATTTCCTTTGACTTAAATTTACGCATTTTTTCATCATTTTCCAAACTTTTTGTGGCAAGCTTTTCAAGATGTTTGCGTTTTTGCCCTTCATAATCATCCATTAACTTTTTATGCTTACGCTTTTTCATAATTAAAATACTTGATTGTAAAATTACTATTAGGTATTTCAGAATATGGCATATCTTTAGTCACATGGTTATTTATTATAACATTCATTTTAGTAGAATTTATTTGTTTCATAACTAAAGGGTCATCTATAGTACGAACTAATATATTGTTATAATAGAATTTTAATGAATCTAAACTCCAATCTAATTTATACTTTATAAAATTTTTAGTAGGATCTTTAAAACCCATGAAATGACTCTTGGGACCCCACATTTTATTTTTGTTATCTTTAGTATAATGAACATTAGTATCTATGTGCCAAAAAGCCCAAGGTTTGTTCCAATTCCACCTAGAATAATTAGGAGACTTATATGAATACCCCTCAAAAATATCTATTTCTGGGGGCCAACTATCCCAACTCCACATCCAAAATGCTGGCCACAAATTTTTACCATAAGGCAATCTAGCTTCTATTTCAAAAGTACCAGGACCAAATTCAGTAACACAAGAAACTAAACCCACCCCTATTTTAGACCTAATACCTAAGTCTGGAAATTCTTTAGGGTTATATTGTGTTTTTAAGTCTAGATATCCTTTAAGTGTGGTTTGTACCGCACTCGGGTCATACCAACAATAAGGTTTATCTTTATGTACTTTTCCCCATCTTTCTTGGGTTATCCATTTATATCCTGACCAACTTATAGTGTTCATATTCTTGATATTAAATTTAATTCCTCTTCATCTTCTAATCCAAGTTCTTTTAAGCGTTGGAGGTGATAATCGTCAACTTTCCAGTCAACTTTACTTTCATATATTTCTCTATGCTCCTCCATTCCCTGGATTTGTTTGTCACTAAATATATTTCCTACTTGTAAAAAATAGCAGTTGTAACAAAGAAGTTCTACATTATCTAATTTATAGTTCTTTTTTTCTCCATCTTTAAAGTGCATAATTAAAGGAACCTTGTAATCTAATACTCTTCTTTCGCTAAATTTACAGTTGCTACAACATTCATCTAAATATCCTTCAGCTATTAATTTATCTTTTATTTTAGCAGCATCAAAGTGAGAAGGATCAATTCTGCCCTCTATAATATCTACTATAGCAGGAGTTTTTTTACCCCCGTTTAAAAATTTAGGAATACCTTTACCAGACTGATTTTTATGTTGCTCAAAGATATTTTCATATCCTTCTTCAGTAGCATCATAGTTTTTAGCCCATTTCTTATAGTGAATATAGGAAACACCTAAATAACGAGCCGCAGCGCGATTTGATTTAGTTTTATTAACTGCTGCTAAAATTTGTTGTTTACTAAGTGGTTTTGCCTGTGGCATTACAATTTCATCATTTCTTCAGCCCAATATAATAAAAATTCCCATAAATCATCTATGTTATTAAACATATATTCTTTACCATTAGGATCTACAAATGGATTTACGGTTTCTTTTTCATCTACACGAGCATAAACGTAAAAAATAATAGCATTAGCTGCTACTTCGTCAAAACAAAAATTAATAAATCCCTCAATTACCTTAAAAAAAGGATCATCATAGGTTGAAAAATCCGCCCCATATTTTATATCAATATCGTTTTGACGTTTCCAAACTGATTCAAACAAGGTCATTACTTTGATAAACTCTTCTTTTAGTTTATCTTCATCTGTAGAGATATCATCTCTCATAATAATATTAGAACCTAAAATTTGCTCAATTACTTGCTTTATTTCCTTTCTCTGAGTCATTAACTTGTTCTTTTAACTTAACTAATTCAGCACATTTTGTATAATCTTCTTGCTGCTCATAAAACTTAACAGCATTGCTTATTATTTTAGAAAAATTACGTTCTTCTATTACTACTGAGGATTCTAAATTAGGGATATAACAAACCCTGGCTGATTTTCGCTTTTTGTTTAGGGCGTGTTCAATAGTTGTAATAGCTTCATCAATTAAAAGCTTATTAAAATCTTCACTATTTACTAACTCTTCTAATTCTTCTTTGTAATCATACAAAATTTCAATAGAAAGTACATCTCTTTCCTTTTTCTTTTTCATTTATTAAAATTTAAAGGTTAGTAAATTTGCTATCACTAATAAATATTTAAAAGTCTAGCATCTTTGAGTTAGTTTCAGGGTTACGTTTAGCCCATTGACCCCACTTATATTTAAAATATTCGTGACAAGCTTTTTCTTTATTTTGTTTAGCTAACTTTTCTTCATAAGTAGACTCAGTACCTAAAGACACAAAGTGGTAAAAATGACATTCAAATGTTCTAAGCATTTGAAGTCCTGCTATTTCACACTTTAAAAAGAAATCCCAATCTACTACCCAAGCACCTGGGTATGATTCATCCCAACCTCCTACTTTCATGTAATCCCATTTATTCATAAAAATAGGTAAGGTACCTCCATTAGGTTCTACTTTATTTTCTTGTATAATACTTTCTTCATATTCCCAAAAAGCTTCTAAATCAAATGTTTTAGGATTTTTACCTAAGTCCTTAATATGAAATTGTTTAAACATACTAGGGTTAGGTTCAATTTGATTAGGAGCAAGAACTGAACCGGGGGAATAGTTAGCTACTAATGCTACATCCCATTCATCAGGAAAAACATTATCATCATTTACAATAAGAATTTTATTAGAAGTAGCATTATACACTCCTAAATTAGTAGCTCTACATAAACCTACATTTTCAGGTAAATTAAGAATTTCGATGTGTTTTTTATGCTTTTTAAGAACATTCTTGTTTAAATCATAAAAACCATCTACTACTACTATAATTTGGTTTTCTTGGGTTTGACCTTTAATAGCAGAGGTTAGGCATAAATCTAGAGCTTCTGGCTCTTTGTAGGTAGGGATAATTACAGATATCATAGAGAATTAATTTGTTTCCAGTTAATAGTAGGAGAAAGTAAATTATCCATACAGTGTGTAGATAACCCTGGGATTGGGGTAACTACATGTCGGTTTTTGGTAGATGAGAGGTGAAGCCATTTATGGTGGTCACCAATAGGAACTTCAGCTCCTGTATGGATATAAAAATCTTCGTCAAAAATCTGTTTGGTAGTAATATAACTTCCACAAGTACTAGGAGTATTCCTCCAGTGATGAGAATTAGTAGTAAATATTTTTGAAGTTAAAGTATCATACATAGGTAAAAAATACTTATCATTATGGTCATATAAACTTACATAAGTTAAACCCTCAAAGGTTTGATACAATTCTTTAATTTTATCAACCCAATCTAAAGTGTGAAGATAGTCATTTTCTAAAACATAGATTAAGTCTGTAGAAGGAATATTAAGGTTTCTAATTATATTGTAACTCTCTATAGTTACTTTTTCCATATTTCCCCCTTGAATCTGGTGGGGGGTAAATAGATTAGAATATTTAGATATCCAATTATCTGTAATTTTCCCATTAGTTTCATCCATAACCACATGAAGGGTTATGTTTTTGTCTTTAATAGTCTTTATAAGATTTTGAAAACATTTTTCATAATCAAACCAAAAAGGACGGTATGGATTTGGTCCTTTTCCCTCTACATTATAGTGTATATAAAATATATGTAAGTTTCTCATTTTTATAAAATTCTTTTAGCTGGGTTCCCATATACTGAAAAATTGTCTTTTACATTACTAATTACACCGCTATTAATTCCTACTATTACTTCTTTTCCTATTGAAACTTTAGGAGCAATACATGCCCCAGGATTTATTAATGTGTTATCCTTAATATGAGCATATCCTCCCATAAAGGCAAAAGCATTTATTTGACAATATTCTTCTATAATTGTGTCATGACCTACAGCTACATGAGTTTGGATAGTAACAAAATTCTTTATAGTAACATCATTTGATATATAAGTTAAAGGACAAATTATAATTCCTTTACCTAATTGTACTCCTGTAGGATTTATAACAGCGGTGGGATGAATAATGTTTACAAATTTCCCTCCTCTTAATTCAATTTCTTGGATAAAATCTTTTTTAACAATAGGATCTCCTAAGGCACAAATAAAAACATCATCTTTTTGGATTTTATAATCTTTTATAGAACCTATAATAGGAGGATATTTGTTATAAAAACCTTTTAACACAGAAAGATCATCATCTAAAAATCCTTTAATAGTCCATTCAGTATTATATTCTTTAGTTTGGAGTGCTATATTATAAACTTCTCTACCAAAAGCTCTAGCTCCTATTATAATTAAATTTTTCATGTTAATAATTTTTTAAGTTTCAATATTCTAGAGGATTTAAAATATTGAGGAGGATCATTTTTACTATATCTTAAATCTGTTTCCCAAACTCCGTTTAATAAAACTTCTCCTGTAGGGTCATTAGAAGGTTGAGTAATAATATCTACTAAAATTCTATCTTCTTTTGATTCATTAGGAGGGGAAGAATGCCATAAACTACTATTCATTACAACTACATCTCCGGGTGATATTAAGGGAGATATTTTTTCCCATTTGTCCTGAAATCCATTAGGGTTTATTTCTCCTGCATCCCCTAAGTATCCATATTTGTGGGTTCCTGGGTAAAATTCTAGTCCTCCATTAAAGGGTCCTACATCAAATATAGGGATAAAAAAACTACATTTGTTAAGGTATCCTAAATGGTAACAAGAATCTTGGTGAAGCATTACTTTATTAGGATTTAATCTATCTTTGATAACAAATCGTTGATTATATAATGCTACATTTTCTCCATGTATTTTTATTGCTAGATTAATTAATTCAGGAGTTAAGTAAATCTCACCTAATTCCCCTGGGGGTGTTTGAGAAACATTTACAGGATTTGCTGAATCAACCTTCCTATTTGAAAGGGTTTGGGAATAAAAATTTTTCCAAAGTGTTTGCCATCGTGTTACGACTTCAAAAGGAATTAATTGTCTTACAATAAATAATCCAGTTTGTTCATAAACAAAAGAATCAAATACCTTACCATCTAATTGGGAAATAAGGGGTTTAATGTGTATTGGTAAATTATTTTTCATAATTAAATATATCTAAATTCTAACTCATGGTCTTTAACATCTTTGTTCTTATTACACTTAGCTAGAATATTATATTTTATAGGGAATAATTCTCTATCAGGAGTTTCTAAAGTATCTATTTCAATTATATCATAATTTTTAAGTAAAACTTTCCATCCATGCTCCGTAAATCTCCAACAATCAGGAATGGGACCATGAATTCTCCAATTAAGAGGAGCTGAGACTAGCAGGTATCCTCCATCTTTAAGGATTCTTCTAAGTTCTTCTACAGCTGCAAAAGGATTAAGAGTGTGTTCAAGGACTTCTAAGCAAGCAATACAGTCATATGAACTATCAGAAATTTCAGGATTATACTTTGTTATATCCCCTACATACTTAGGTTTATAGGTATCTATTATATCAAAAGAATCAATTGTAAAATTAGTAAAAGAAGTTTTTACTTTAGATCTATCTTGAGATCCTATTTCTAAAAGATTACCTGAGGAGTACTCAGAATTAAGAATGTTAGCAGATCTAACTATAAAATTATCTATATGTTCTCTAGTCAACTCAAAGGTTTCGTTGTCAAATTTTCCGGGTGTAGCCATTATAATATATTGAGATATTAGTTACATGTTAATATACATCCCCCCCAAGAATACCCTACTCCAAATCCAGCTAAAAGTATGTTTCCTTTTAGTTGATTTGAGTCATAAGCATGTTTTAAAGCTAAAGGTATAGTTGAAGAAACAGTATTACCATATTCTTTTAAGTGAATATAAAATTTATCTTTTGGGATATCAAGTTGTTTTCTTAAGTAATTTAAAATAAAAGTATTTGCTTGGTGAAAAATAGTTAAATCAATATCTTTTAAATTTAAACCATTTTTTAACAAAGTAGAATTTATAAGTGGAGGAATATTATTAGCTGTAAAGTTAAAAATTTCGGGACCATTCATATAAAAACACCCTTCTGAAGATATGTTAGGGTGTTTAGAACCTCCTCCTTTTACTATCAAATTTTGGGCCCCACCTCCATCTGTTCCTAGTTCAAAATCTAAAATTTCAGCAAACCCCTCAGTAGATATTAAAGTAGCAGTAGCCCCATCCCCAAAAATAGTTCTGTTTCCTTTATCTAAAGGGTCTATATATTTACTATAAGTTTCTGATGTGATTAAGAGAATATTTTTAGCGATCCCTCCTAAGATTAATCCTTTAGCTAAAGATAAACCATAAACGTACCCAGAACACCCTAAATTAAAGTCTAAAGCCCCAGCTGTAGTTGGGATTCCTAAGCTATCCTGAACTATACAAGCAGTTGTTGGAAGAAGATAATCAGGGCTTTGGGTACATAAAAGAATAAAATCGATAGAATTTTTATCAATATTGTGTTCTTTAAATAATAATTGGGATGCCCCTATTGCTAAAGTTGAAGTAGTTTCACTGTTATCCGTAACATACCTTTGGGCAATCCCTAATTTAGACTCAATCCTTTCAGAATTCCATTCAGGGAATTTAACACTAAGTTCATCATTAGTGAGTACTTTTTTTGGAAAGAATTGGGAAATAGCTTTTATCTTAGCTTTCATACCATTTGTTTTATATAATGTTCTTGAAAGGAATGAACTCTTTTTTCTTCTAAGCTTAAAACCCCAGGTTGATCTGTGTGTTGAGCACCTTCCTGTACAAATTCACAAATTTCTTTGTCTTCATCAAAAACTTCCCTATTGAAGTCTACTAAGCTTTGAGCATAAGCTTTAGTTAAAGGAGTTTCTTCATATTCTGCTAAATAAACATAACTTGTAAATTTAGTTTTATCTTCAGTAACAGGTTCTATTAAAGAAAAATTATAGGAAATTCCATAAGAAGTAGAAATTAAAAGATTAGGATATATAAGATAATGTTCATATCCATTAATTTTTAATTTTCTATTTTTAAACTTAGCATGAATATTTTTTAATTTAGGATCATCTTCATTTAAAGCTAAGGGAGCTGTCCATTTAGAATGTTTTTCTGAGAAAGAGAAGTCTAGTCCGGAAGCTCCTAATTTTCGAAAAGTATTACTATGGACTAAATTAACATGATAACTTTCAAGAGTATTTTCAACTATTATTTTCCAATTCGAATTAATATCTAGTGTATTAGTATCAACACACACTGATTTAGAAGTGGATAATGTTTCTAATTCATCATAAAATTCTCCTAAATATTCTTTAAGGGTTTGGGGAGAAGGTAAAATTTTAATAAAACATAAATCACCACAAAAATCTACTTGGTATTCTTTTAGTTTTAGATCATTTAGTTGTTCGGGAGTAAACTCTGTAAATAGGGGTTTCTTAGGAATACCACAAGGAACACCTTTTTTGTTATAAGCCCATCCATGGTAAGGACACAATAAAGGACGGTTCCCACAAGATTGAGTTTGGATTAAACTAAATCTATGAGAACATATATTTAAAAGAGCTTTAATTTCTCCCTTAAAATTTTGAATTACAACAGGAATATTTCCTATTTTTTTAGCAATAAAATCATTATTATTAGCTAATTCTTTTTTAAATCCTACAAAAATCCAATTTTCTTTAAATATAGATTTTTGTTCTAGGTCTAAAATATTAGGATCACAATAATATTTAGGAGAAATTTGAGAAAACATTTTATTACTTTAGAGTTAATCCACCATCCATTACTAACTCATTACCAGTAATCCACCTACTTTCATTTGAGAGTAAAAATATAACAGCCATAGCTACATCATAGGGCTCACCTAATCCTAATGGGTAATCTTGTTCTATACCCTCAGATAAATCTAAAATTTTGCTCCCAACCCCAGCTTGAATTAAAGCAGGACATATAGAATTAACTCTAATTTTATGTGAGGCATATTCTGAAGCTGTTACTTTCATAAAAGCATTTAGTGCTGCTTTTGAAGCGGCATATGAAGAAGAAGCAGGAATACCCTGTTGGGAAGCTAAAGATGAAATGTAAACCAAAGAACTATTATCTTTAATTTTTTTATTTTTGAACAAAAGTCTAGTAAGTTCTACTTGACTATTAAAATTAACATCTAAAGTTTTTTGGAGGCGGGAAGGGGTTAGACTTTTAACCAAAGTGTATTCGGCTACTCCAGAACAAAATACTACACCATCTAATCGAGGAAGAGATTCAACAAAAACACTTACTGCTTCGTAATCAGTTAGATCCAAAACTGAATCTTGGATAATTGAATATCCATTCATGTCTTCCAAAGCTGAAAACAATTTAGATGGGGTTCTACCTGTTACTATAAGATTACAGTTTTGTAGTGATAACTGGGTTGCTATTTCTTTTCCAATTCCTCCTGATGCTCCTGTTACTAGGATTGTTTTATTAGTGATATCAAATATGGATTTTTTCATATTAGCTTAAATTTCTACAAGATTACTACAAAAAATATTAGATTGAGTTATTAAAACACTTGCCCAAGATAAACCTACCCCAAATCCACTTAAAAGTAGAGTATTATAGGGAGATTTATTATTTAATTTATCTACCATAGTTAAGGGGATAGTTGCTGAGCTGGTGTTTCCAAAATTTTCTAAAGTTGATAAAGCTTTAGAAGAAGGTATGTTTAGTTTTTTTATAATTGAATCATTCATAATTTTATTAGCTTGGTGGAGAATAATAAAATCTATTTCTTCGGGAGTAGTTGTTTGGTAAATAAAGTTTTTAAGATGGTCTACCATAAAATTAGTACCAAAATCAAATACCTTCATACCATCTAAAAATAAATCACAATTAGATCTTATATTACCTTTTTCATCTTGAGTTTCTTTAAAAGAAGAAGAGGAAATTGGATTTCTAGATCCTCCATCAGGAATTATAATTGAATCATATCCTTCTCCATTAGATCCAAGTTCAAACTTTATAGGAGAAGAAAATTTAGGATCATAAGATACTAAAGTTGAAGTCCCTGCATCCCCAAATAAAGGATATGTACTATTATCTAGTGGGTTTGTTTCTTTAGAAATAGTATCCCCTACTAATAATAACCCTTTTTGTAAACTACCCTTACTACTACTTAATAAACTTGAAATTATATATAACCCATAAGTATATCCCGAGCAACCCAAAGGGATATCAAAGCATATTGTAGATAATTTTAATCCTAATTTATGTTGTAACAAAGTACTAGTTACAGGAAGCTTATAATCTGGGGTTTGGCTAATAAAAATTAATACATCTATAGAGTCTTTATTTACTTTTAAGTCATTAAGTAATTTTTGAGTAGATTCAAAACATAAATCCGAAGTACAAATTTGAGATGGGGATATTCTTCTCTGGGTGATTCCTGTAACCCTTTTTAAACGAGATGATTCATTTATTTTAGTGGTTTTAGGAACTGCCGCAGCGATACCTTCAATTTTTATATGTTCAAATTGAAGAATAGGCATTATGACTTTATAAGATCAATAAGGTCTTGATACGATACTAATTCTTCATTAATTTGTTTAGGAGTAACAGATACCCCATAATTATCACTCAACATGACAATAACAGATAAAGTCCCTAGAGAATCCCAGTAAACAGTATCCCTAAATGAAGAAGAAGGAGTGATTGATGCTCTGTCTTCAACTTCAGGTGCCCATTCACCTTCAAAGATATCTTCGAAGTGATCTACAATTTCTTTAAACAAATGTTCCATAAGATATAATTTTTATTTTAAAGATAATAAAGTTTATTTAGATTTCCAAATTATTTTCTAACCAAATGTAGCAGTCTTTGATAAATTGTTTTAACTGAGAAGGTTGAGTTACTGTAAGGTATTCATCTACCATTTGTGGAACTAAAGGTAGGGTTTCTATAGCTCTAGGTAAATTTTTTTCCCCAAATGCTAAGCCATATTTAGTACACCAAATTTCATTATAAAACTTATCTTCATCAACTTCAGATTTAGGGATTATTAACGAAGGACACCCACACATAGCTGCTAGTACTGATGTAAAACTTAAATGAGTATAGCTAATAAAGAGTTCCATTCTATTGAATGTATCAGCTAAATATTTCATCCTTTCATAAGGAGGTAGTGTATTTAGTTTAAAATCTAAAAACTCATCACTAGAAGAATGAATTGCTCTTTCAGGTTCTGAGTCTAGATTACCTTTAACTAAGTAGCAGGTTCCTTTGCGGGGTTGGTTTCGGTTTCTAAATAAATCTCTATCAATTTCTATTATTGAAAGTTGCCCGTCTATTTTTTGGGTAGAAAAAGTATCCCAATAAGGATGGTACTTGTAGAATTTATTTTCTTTGGGGTAATCTCTAGTTTGGTGGTTAACTTGCCATCTTACTATATTAGGACTTTCTGCCAAAAAGGAAGGAATACTAGGGAGAAATGTTTGGTCTCCTGCTCCTGCTATTAATATTACTACTGTGTTATTAGGGTCAAATTTAATATTAGCTCCCCATGGGATACAGGTTACATTATCTTGATACTTAGAAAAAGTAGAATCTGCATAAAGATAGACATTTTCTCCTAACAGAGATAATTCATTAGCTAATGTATGAGCTACAGTTATTCCCCCAATATGTGGAACATATTCTCTAGCAGGGGAAACTACTACAAAGTTTAATTTCATTTATTTCCTTCAGTATAAACTTTAAATTTGGATAAATCAGGGTATGGAAGTTCTAAATCTTCATTAACTTTAGGTAATCCTGTTTTTCGGTCATAAAATTGATCCATTAAGAGAAGCCCTCTAGCTGCCAATTCAGGCATCATATAAAAATTCCATCCAATCATATCAAAATTATCATCAAAGTATGAACATTCTCTTCTACCACTGTATCTAGCTCTTTTAAACCATAAATAAGCATCATAATCATCTGTTAAAATTGCTCCCCCCTTAGATAATTTAAAATGTTTATATGGACCTGTAAATGAAATACACATATGAGTTCCAGAAAGATACATATTATGTGTAAATCTTAGAGCTGAGTCCCAAACATTGGATCCTTCTAATTGATAAGCTCCTTTTATGGTTTTACCTTTTACTTTTTTAAATTTAACTTTACCTCCGGCATGAATTATTTCACAAGGAACTGAAGGGTAGGTTCTAGAAGGGATTGTAATTTCTTTTTCCTCAATATTTTCATACTTTAATGCTAAAAATAAAGCATTAGAAGCATTATCTAGAGTTACTACATAAGGGGCACCTGTGTAGTCTGCTAGAGCTTTTTCAAAGTCTTCTGTGACTTGGTAAATTCCTGTAGCCATTTTATATTATTTTTTTATAAAATTCGTTTTGTTTTTCTTGACGTTCAATATCTTTAATGTGAATTAAACAAAATTCATCATTAGCAGGTAATTGGCTTTCGGTTTTATGTCCTGTAAGTACCTCGTGTACTTTATTTTTCCACTTAATACGCTTAACATTTTTCATAATACGACATTGGTAATCTGGGAAATTGACTTTACCATCATACTCAACTCTCCATCCCCATTTAGTAATATGTTCAGCAGTTAACCCTGTTACTTTATTGATTCGAGGTACCCAAAATACATCTACACTGTCATTCATTTTAATGACTGATTCAATAGTATCCATTAAATAATCATCTGGGTATTCGTCAGCATCAATTTGGAAAATGTAGTCTCCTGAGCAGTTGTCTTTAAGATTATTTTTAAAAGCAGCAAAGTCTCCATTTAAAGGAAACTCTACTATTTTAATATTAGAATAATTTTTTAAGACATCATATACTTCTTGTGTTGTATTTCCTTTATCACATTGAATTACAATTTCATCCTGTTCACGCTTATGTTTAAATAAATAATTTAAAAGATATTTTATTTCTTTATACTCATTACATACTGGGATAGCATAACTAATTTTCATTATTCTTGATTTTCGAAAACACCAATATAATCTAAAGCTTCTATAAAATCACGTTCTTTAAAGTTTTTAGAAGAAGCATTATCCATCTTATGGGTGTGATATTCTCCTGGTTTTCCTTTTATAGGGAATCTTTCCTTTTCATCTTCAGGGATTTCAGTAACGGGAACTGCTGTCCATACCCAATTATTTTTTTCTGTTCCATTAACATATACCATACCTTTATCTGGTAAGTTAATTGTACTAGGCATCCAATGATACCCATTATCATCTATAAAGACTAAATCTTTGTATAATTCAGGTAATACTTCAAGTTGTTCTTCAAGAAATTCACTGTCTTTTTTCATAAAGTTATGAGTGGTAAACCCACATCCATAACACATTCTATTTATTAAATTATAAGCTTCTTGAATTTCATAACAAGCATCACTTCCACATCGGGGGCATGATATTAATTTATCTTCAGACATGATCTACTTTTGTTAATTTAGGTAATGATGTATTATCCCCTAGTCCTGGAAGGATAAATTCAATATTTTCTGGGAAGTTAGGGGAATAAGTGGTAATAATATTTTCAAGGGATTCTGCCATTTTTTCAAAACTAAAGTTATTTTTGCTTTTGTGGTATTGAAGCATAGCTCCCTTTTCATAAGTTTTGTAGTGATTAAATAATGAAGCTAATTCATTACATGTTTCTGGGATAGAAGGTGAGAACCATTTAGATTGTTCTAAAATCATATTTTTAATACCAGCACTAGCGTGAACTTGTTTTAATTCTCCAGGTATTAAAGTTGTAAATTTAGGGTCTAAAAAATCAGTATGTCCACTCCAGTTAGTAGCAATAATAGGTTTTTTAGTTAAACTAAATTCAAGTAATGGACGTCCAAACCCTTCACCTTTAGTTAATGAAATCATTGCTTTAACCTTTTTATGGTTATAAAGCTCATTCATTTCTTTATCAGTAAGTTCACCATGTAATAGATATACATTAGGTAAAGTATCTGCTTTTATAGTATGTTTTATTTGGTGTATTTTAGATAAAACTGCATCCCTGTCCATATAAGAAGCACCTCCTTCACTTGTTTTTAAAATTAATGCAGGAGTGTGTTTTTGATTTTTAAATGTTTCATAGAATAGCTTTACTAATAAACCTATATTTTTTCTATCTTCTCCTAGATCTCCTCGCATCCAATGTCCTACACTTAAAAAAGCAAAATTTTCTTTAATACTATCTAGTTCAAAATTGCTAGATTGTTTTAAAGGAAAATATTTATCTAAATTAGCTCCTTCAAATAATACTTCAATAGGTTTATTTACAGAAACCTCTCCTAAAGTATTTCCATGATTATCTTGTTTAGAAAATTTACTATTTTCAAAAACTTCTTTAGCATGATTAGAAGAAACAATATTAAGATCCATTCTATTAATTCCCTCAACCCAAGAAGGATCACATAAAGTAGTTTCAATTCCTGCTGTAAATCCTATATTATATTCTCCCATAGGTGTAAATTCGTTAGGGATAGTTATTTGGGCCCATATTCTAGGTTTTTGTGGGAGTTGATTGTTGTGGGGTAATATATGAGAAGATAAAAACCCCCATTCATCATTATGATCTTCTATAAAACCATGGGGGGTAACCCCCCATCTTTGGGAAAGAATTTGAATATTATATTTATCTAATTCAATTAAGGCTTTTACTATATCTCTAGAACGTGCTCCGTATCCGCTGTAAGTATCAATTGGGCAACTTATTATAAATAAAGGTTTCATTAGTATGTTTCAAGATTATGAGGTACAAAACTACCCTCGGGTTTATCTATTTTAATTAAACTGTATTTTTTTCTTGGAACCCAAGTTTTTAATAAACGGTCAATACAATTTATCATTCTATACCCCATTTTTTCTGAAGTGAATCCTGCTTCATCTCCAATAGCCCATTCTCTACCCATTAATCCTATAGCTTTTCTACGTTCAGGGTCAAGTTTATAAACTTCCATAAGTTGATTAGCAGCATCACTAGCTTCACATCTATCATCAAAAATATAAGGGGTTGGGGGTGAACCCACAATTGAAATGCTAGTAGGAAATACTGGGAAAGCCCAGGGGCCACATTTTTTATAGGTGCCTCTATGATTTGAAGGGATGTTTTCGTCAGGAGTAAACCATAGTCCTTTATTATCTTCAAAACGCATTTGATCTTGCATGCCTCCTGTTACATTAGCAATAATGGGATTACCACACAATATAGCTTCAGTTAAACTAAGACCCCAACCTTCATTAGAGGTAAGTTGGATTTGAACATCTGTACTATTGTACAGTAAATTCATTTGATCTGCTGATAATTTTTGGTCTGAAAATATAAAGTTATATTTTTCAGGATCATGTCCACATAAAGCATTTATTACTGCTGGGAGGTCAGTTCCATTATCATCTACTCGATGGGTATGTAATATTAAGGCACATTTTTTAGCTTGTTCTCTAGAGAGTTTATCTACAAATTGTTTAAAGGCCCAAATAGTATCAGGAACTTGTTTGCGTCTAATATTTCTAGAATTATATAAAACTGTAAAATCATATTTATCACCATTAAACAATTGAGTTTTAAATTCTTGGAGATCAGACCATTTTTGATGTGTTTTATCAATAGGATAAAACATTTTATGGTTTAGACCATGAGGAACATACTCAATGATTTTATTTTTTGCTTTTTTTCCAAGTACCAAATTGTTAATATTAACAGTTTGTTTTGAAATACCCATTAATAAATCACATGATTCATAATAAGTTTTATTATACATAGGAGCTGGGTAGTCGTCCCAAATATTTAGATAAATGATAGGAACCTTTTTTCTAATTTCGTTTTCAATTCTAAACAACCAAGTCCAATACCTAGGATCCGTAAATATAAAAATCGCATCCGGTTTTTCAGAATTAAGAAGATTTCTAATAAGATCAGGATTTCCATAACCATCAGAGGGATATATATGAACATAAGCATCACTTAATCCTACTAATTTATTAGTTTCTTCACTAATATCTAATATTTTGCCTACTTCTGGGTGTTTGATTGCAGCTCCTACTTGTACCCAATTATAGTAATGACATGTATGTAAAACTATTTCTTTTGCTATAGTTCCTATCCCCGAATGGGTTCTTAGGTCATCACATAATAATAATATTTTTTTTCTTTTGGATTGGGGTATGTACCCCTCCATTTTCGTAACTATTTCCATTAAAATAACTTAATTTATTGAATATCCAAATTCGTGTGGTTGTGGATTTGTCTTTTGAAGTCTTCATCAGTAAGGTATAAATGAATAGCTCGGTCAGCAAGTTTTTGAAACGAAAACTTATGTCTAACACATGCTACTTTAAATTCATCAAATAACTCACTTTGAATTTTTACACTTGTTAATGTCATATCTTTTTTCATAGCATTTATTTTATATATAAATATATGTAGGTTTTAAGAAGGTGTATTTTTATTGCAAAGTTCTTTATTTTCATTAAAGGGACACCACTCACATAACCTTGATACTATTTTTGGATATTCTTTTTCTTGATATTTGCCTTTAGGTGTAAAACATTCAGTAATAAACTCATCAAGTATTTTGTTTGCTTTATTAAGCTTATTACGTCCTGCTGCAGGTTTGTGTTGTTGTACTCTATAGATTGGATAATCACTATTTTCCCAAACTTTTCTACGTACAATAAAAAACTCTACTTCTATATCTTCAAGTGGAACCCCATATTGTTCATTAAAAAATTTCTTATAAAGGACTAATTGCATTTGTTTAGTTTCGTCCTTTTTAGCTTTGGCACTCCATCCTCCCGTAGATGTTTTTATATCGTAGATATAAAATTTATTTGTGGGTTCATGATATAATACCAAGTCAATAAAACCCTTGTATACTAAATTTCTACCAACGTTCATTACAATTGGTAATTCGATACCTGCAAGGTGCCAACCACGTTTACTAAAGTATTGGTTTCGTTTTTTCTTGATAAAATCAAGGATTGCTACTCCATCTTCAAAAAATTCTCTTAATTCTTCTGGAGATGAGTAGTGAGTATTGTTGTTTTTCTTATAACTTTCTTGGTACAGGTTAATAAACTTTTCTTGGAATTGTTCCTCTAAGTTAATTAAATCTGCTTTAGCACCTGATTCTTCATATAACACAGTAAGCCAATCTTGGATTACCTCGTGCATTGCTGTACCAAAAGTAAAATGAATTGAAGGAGAATCATCATAATGTCCATCCTTGTATTGGAGTGCCCACTTGTGTGGGCAGCTCTGATACATAGACATTTGGGAATAAGAAATTGTCTTTTGGTAAGCGTAATTTACCTCAGGCAATTCCTTATTTTGGATCTCCTTGAGTATTTGGGGCTTTTTGGCCATATAATTTTTCTAATTTTTCTAAATAAAGTATAGCATCCATAAGTTCCTCTTTCATATGAGTTACCCATTCATGGAATTTTAAATCTTCTCTATCAAGATTAACACCATACTTTTTTTCACCAAACTCTGCTCGTGT
>Ga0099849_1000482_pt1 | contig 18478 bp, 20 predicted proteins | sample CB_VirMetaG_4_FD_78177 | JGI IMG/M metagenome (GOLD analysis project Ga0099849, IMG submission 78177) | Freshwater to marine saline gradient viral communities from Chesapeake Bay - CB_1508_1M Viral MetaG | ecosystem: Environmental > Aquatic > Marine > Coastal | place: USA: Chesapeake Bay... | reverse complement strand
TACTTTAAGGGCGTTCTATGATGATACTGGAAACACTAAATGAATACTTCCCTCCAGCAATCGCTCTTATTATTCTCTTGGTGGGCTCTGGCTTTCTAGGACTCTTCAGGGCGCTGGCTATCAGAAAACAAGCTAACGACGATACTATAGCGTCCTTGCAGAGACAGGTTAAGGTGCTGGAACAGGAGCTGGAGGTTTACAGGAAACTACTTGATAAATAACTTTATAAAAGTTTTACAGAACAATATGATAGAGTATAAAAAGAGACCGTTCTGGTCTTATTTAACAAATGAAATACTAACTACAGAACATTCTAGTATGAAAGGAGTAAGTCATGCCAGTAGATAACCGTAAAGATAAACGGGGAGGCGCTCGTGAAGGTGCTGGGCGTCCTAAAGGTTCTAAGAATATTTGCTCTAAGGATTCTGTAAAGAAGCTTGAAGAACTCGGCTTTGACCCTATCGAGATGATGGTAAAGAAGTATAACGAGATTCAGACCATGTTACAGTCAGGGGATATCCGTGTAGGCTCTGGTGCTTATGCTCAGTTAATGGCTACACAAGGTACTCTCATTAACAACCTTATGCAGTACAGCTACAAGAAGGTTCCTGAGAAGATTGAGCAGGAGATTACAGAGAAGAAACCTCTTGCTGTTAAGCTTAGCTTTAAAGATGATACTAAAGATGCCAAAGAAAAAGAATAACCTATACGACAACATTAGGGCTAAGCGTAAACGTATTAAAGCTGGCTCTGGTGAACGTATGAAACGTCCCGGTCAAAAGGGTCGTCCAACCGCTGCTACTTTTAGGAGAGCAGCTAAAACAGCAAGAAGGAGATAACTATGCCTAAAGGAAAAGGAACTTACGGTTCTAAGGTAGGAAGACCCCCCAAGAAAAAGGGTAAGGGTAAGTAATATGGCTAAAGATCCCAGACTAACCCGTGCTGGTGTCTCTGGGTATAACAAGCCTAAGAGGACCCCCGGCCACCCTACTAAGTCTCACATTGTTGTGGCCAAGGTAGGTGATCAGATTAAGACTATACGCTTTGGTGCTCAAGGCGCTAAGACTGCAGGGAGTAATCCTAAGTCGGCTAAGATGAAGGCTAAACGTAAGGCTTACTATGCTCGCCATAACGCTCAAGATCCTAACCCGAGCAAACTCTCTGCTCGTTACTGGTCTCACAAAGTAAAATGGTAAACTGTTTATACTTTCTGCTGGCCCTCTATGTTATACACTGTTTTGTAATGGGTGTAGTAGGGGACTACACAGGAGACCCAAAGAATAGTTTTGAGGAGTATCTGATTCTGTTACAGGTAAGTATTATAGGAATGGTATTATGGAAATTACGCTTCATGAGGGACAGAGTGAAGTAATAAATGATCTGTTTATAGAGAAGACAAAACGCTATGGTGTTGTTAATGCCAGCAGGGGGTTTGGCAAGAGTTACCTAGCAGCGGTTTCTGCTATGATAGCAGTACAGGAGCTTATGGAGCTTCCTGCTGATGTCCCTAACAAGAACGTTGCCGTTATTGCTCCTACTTTTTCGCAAGCGGTAGATATTTACTTTCCCCTGATTGCTTGGCAGTTGGGCATGGAGGAGTATGCTGATAAGTCATCTAAGGCCAACGGCACCTTTTGGTTCCCTAATAACGTTATGTTAAGGATCTGGTCCTATGAAGCTTCCGAGAGGATGCGAGGAACAGGTCAGTACTTTGTTGTGGCTGACGAGGTTACTTCTTGGAAGGGTGCTGGTATGAACCTTAAGGAGTCTTGGGAGTCTATTATCCAGCCTTGTGTAGCAACCCGCTGGTCCCCTCAGAATGCTAGGAAGTGGAAAGCCAACTCTGGTAGAGCGCTTATTATTAGCACTCCTAGAGGCTATGATTATTTTTATGAGATGTATAACCGTCAAGATGTGGACAATGACTGGAAGTCTTACACTTTCAACTACACAGACTCCCCCTATCTTGACGAGGAGGAAATTAACAGGGTTAAGTTAACACTAGACCCTTTGAAATTCGCTAGAGAGTATGAGGCTTCTTTTGAAGACTCTGGTACTAATGTCTTCTATACGTTTAACCGTAAGGAACACATCGACAGTAGCCTTCCCCAGTTTGAGGAAGGTGAAGATGTCCATATTGCTATCGATTTTAACGTCGGTATCATGGCTTCTGTGTTCTTCGCTATAAGAGGCAATCAAGTACATATTCTAGACGAAATGCAGGGCCACCCTGACACAGAGACTCTTGCCAAGGCCATCGTAGACAAATACAAGGGCCACCGCATTATCTCTTACCCAGACCCTGCTGGTAAGGCTCGTAAGACCTCTGCAGCTGTAGGTACAACAGACTTCTCTATTCTACAGTCCCACAGGATCATTACTAGAGCCCACAACAAGGCACCTCCGATCGTAGACTCGGTAGCTGCTGTGAACAAGAAGTTCAAAAACGCCAATGGGGATGTTGATATGCTTATCCATCCTCGGTGTGTAAACACAATCAAATCTATTGAAAGAACCCAATGGACCGAGACTAATCCAGACTCCGCTACTATCGACAAGAAAGAAGGCGTAGAGCATTGGACAGACGCTCTCAGGTATGCTATAGAATACCTTTACCCTGTCAGGGCGGGTACCAAGGGGGTCTCAAGAGGGTTTGGTTTCTAAACTCTATAAAAGGAATACTACAATGGCATTTAATTTTTCCAGTGCCCGGAAGGCTGCTTTAGAAAAGGCTCGTAAAGCCTCTGCCCTCGCTCGTAGGGCTAAAAAGGGAGTCACTAAGTCTGTTAAGGGCGCTATTACTAGGGCTTCTATGACTAAACTAGGTCGTAAGGCAACCGTCGCTTCGGCTCGTATTGCTACCCGAGCAAGGTCACTTAAAAGTGTAGGTAAGTATCGTGCCTCTCAGGCCCTTAAGGGTGCCGCTACTAAAGCTCGTACTGCAAAAGCATCAGGTTCTAAGGCTCTTAAGGGCGCTGTTACTAGGGCTTCTATGACCAAGCTAGGTCGTAAAGTAGGCACCATTAAGCAGCGTACTACCTCCTCAGCACAGGCATTTGTTGGACGTACAAAGAGTCGAGCCAAGTATCGTCTTAAGGGTGCCGTTAGTAAAGCTGTTAGTGCAAAAGCATCAGCCCCTCAGGCTCTTAAGAATGCGAAAGCATCAGCCTCTCAGGCTCTTAAGAATGCAAAAGCATCAGGTTCTGAGGCTCTTAAGGGTGCCGTTAGTAAAGCTGTTAGTGCAAAAGCATCAGCCCCTCAGGCTCTTAAGAATGCGAAAGCATCAGGTTCTAAGGCTCTTAAGAATGCCCAGAATCGTATCAGGCGCAACGTAAGGTCACTTAAGAGTACCAAGATGGGCCGTCGAGCAATGAAAACTGCAGACCGGCTTAATCGGCGGTTTATTAAGCCTCGGAAAAAGAAAAAGTAAGTAACTAAAGGGGTCCTCTCCGGAGGGCTCCTACACCCTTTGAGTAATTATTAGGGAGTATTATGGCAAACAAAGTAACACTACTAACCGACCCTGCTGGTAATTACTCAGGGGGTTACAATTTTAATAGTTACGCCAACACTAGTTTGGTAATAAAACAATAAGAGGCTTCCCACAAAGGGGGGCTTCCTCTACAACCAAAACCTGCCCATCTGAGGATCGGCAAAGGAGGCTACTATGCCAAGAACAAGAATAAACTCTCGGTCAAAAGACCTTATTAAGGACAACGGTTCTGTACTTATCTCAGTGGTAGATGGAGAACAGATCCAACTCGACGTAACTCTCAACTGGCTAACAAGTCTAGCAGGGTACACTATGGTATCCAAGGTTGTTGAGGCTGATATGGTTGGAGCTACTAACTCTGACGGGTATCCTGTTGATGTCCGTACAGGGGGTGTTGTTACCAACCTTACAATTATCGATGCTGACGATACAGACAATACCTTCAAGATCGTTATCCCTCAGACCCTAGCAAACTCTTGGGCAACTGCCCCTTCTCCTGAGTCTCCCTCTTATGGTTGGATTGATCTAGAGGTAGCAGACACCGGGTCCGGCACCTCTCAGCTTATCTGGAAGCCCTTTCGGGGTTTAGTAGAGGTCCTTTACAGCCCTTCCGAAGAGGTATAAGATGAGTTATACAGTAAGCCTAGGTCAGAACGCTCTTACAGTAGACATGACCCAAAGCGCCCTACAGGTTTCTCTTTCTCGGACGGGTGGTCAGGGTTCTCAAGGGACTGCGGGAGAAGACGGTAACTCCGTAGACGTTGGTACAAACGCTACCGCCTACGCCACTGATGCAAACAACGTTGGTAACGTCTTCTATGACACCTCCAACAACACTATTTATAAAGTTACCGCAGTTAGCACTCTTGAAAACCTAGGGTCCTTTGGTAACTTTAATGTTTCACAGCTTGGTGACGTAGATGTTACCGGTCTAGCTGATAACTATATTCTTCAGTACAACTCTGGAACCTCTACTTGGGAAGTACAGCCTAACACTGGTGGTGTAGGTATTACAAACATTGTAGAAGACACAACACCACAACTAGGCGGGACTCTAGACGCCAATCTCAACAACATTGACATGGGGACTAACGTCATTACTGATCCCAAGGTTGGTCAGTGGGATACCGCCTTTAGCTGGGGTGACCACTCTGGGGCAGGGTACCTAACCGATATCACCGGTGAGGCTCTTGGTAATCTTTCTGATGTAGACCTCGCTGGGCTAACTAACGGGTTTATTCTTGAGTACAATAGCGTCTCAGGTAACTGGGAAGCAGTTGCTAATACTAGCACCGTTGCAGGGCTTTCTGATGTGACCATCACAAGTGTAGCTTCAGGAGAGGTCCTCAAGTGGAGCGGTTCTGCTTGGGTTAACAATACTCTTGCTGAAGCCGATATTCAGGCTGCTTCTAATACTGTTGCAGATGCTCGTGGCGCTATCTCTGTCACAGACGATGGTGGCGACGGTTCACTCGCTTACAACTCTACTTCAGGTGTTATTACATACACAGGCCCAAGTGCTGCTGAAGTACGTGCTCACTTCTCTGGTGGCACAGGCGTTGACATCACAAGCGGTGTTGTAAGCATTGGACAAGCTGTTGGCACAAGTGATAATGTAACCTTCAACAAAGTTACTACAAGCCTCATTGAAGGTGGTGCAACAATTACTATTGACCCTACCACTATCGGTGACGCAACAGGTGAAGTTATTATTGCAGGTGATCTTACTGTTCAAGGTACAACAACATCTGTTAACTCAAATGAAGTTAACATCGGTGACTCAATTATTCTACTTAACTCAGACGAGACTGGCACTCCTTCACAGAACGGCGGTATCGAAATTGAGCGTGGAACTTCAGCTAATGTTCAGTTTGTTTGGAATGAAACAGACGATGCTTGGGACCTAGCTAACGAAACACTACAAAACGTAGTTATCGATGGTGGTAGCTACTAAGTAAACTTTGGGGCGACTCTCTATAGGGTCGTCCCTCCTACACAAGGAGAACTCGCCCTATGGCAACTAAAATTATTCACAAGAAATCTTCTGTTGCTAGTAGCGTTCCGGCAGCCGGAGACCTAGAACCCGGCGAACTAGCGGTGAACCTCGCTGATAAGAAGATTTTCTCTAAAACAACTGGCGGCACTGTCATTGAGATGGGCGGTCTAACACAAGAAGAAATAGAAGACTTTCTAGGCACCTCTTTCCTACAAGCAGGCAATGGTGTTAGCCTAACTTATGACGACGGTAACAACCAGTTACTTATAGAAAGTGATACTGTAGAAGAAACAGTAAAGAACGTTTCTGGTGGGTCTTTAAGTAAAGGCACTGTAGTCTATCAGAGCGGCTCTACAGGGACTATCGCAGAAGTACAAGCTGCTGAAGCTGATGTAGCCTCTAAAATGCCAGCCATTGGTATTCTTGCCGAAACTCTTGCTGATCAAGCCGAAGGTAAGATGGTCCTTATAGGGAAAATCTCAGGACTAGACACTTCAGGGTTTTCAGCAGGTGACACTGTTTTTGTAAGCACCACCGCAGGCACTCTAACAAACTCTCCACCTGCAGGAGAAACAAGCCTTATCCAGAACATCGGAAAGGTTATCAAAGTTCATGCCTCTGCTGGTGTTATTGTTGTTACAGGCGCGGGGCGTTCTAACGCTACCCCTAACCTAGACTCTGGTAAGTTCTTTTTAGGTAACGGTTCTAACCAAGCGGCTTCCGCAACCTTCTCAACAGAAGTTCAGGGAGTTGATGTAACAAACCTCCAAGGGGTTGCCCTTGATGCTTCAGTAGGCACACCCTCTGATGGTGATATTATTGTTTATCGTTCAGCCGGTTCTGACTGGGTCTTGGAAGCAAAACCCGCTGGCGGCTCAAACCCCGCAATAAACGACCTTACAGACGTTACTATTACTACTGTTGCTGACAACGAAGTCCTTGCTTATGACAACGGTACTGGCGAGTGGATTAACCAAACTGCTGCAGAGGCAGGCTTAGCCGCTGCTTCTCATACTCACACTGTAGCAGACGTTACCGACTTAGATGCAGACTTAGCGACCTTTAGTGTTCCCGCTAGCACAACTATTAGTGCTTTTGGAGCTACCCTAGTAGACGACGCGGATGCTGCTACAGCTAGGACAACTCTTGGAGTAGACGCCGCAGGCACTGATAACTCTACTGACGTTACTTTGTCAGGCACTGGTACCTACATCAGTATTGCAGGACAGGTAATCACAGTAGACCCTATTACTGAGTCTGACATTAGTGACCTTGGGGCTTACATTACAGGTATCACTGGAGAGCCTCTGAGTGACCTCTCTGATGTGACCATTACAACTATCGGGTCCAACGAGATCCTCAAGTGGAATGGTACTGCTTGGATTAATAATACCTTAGCTGAAGCGGGCATCTCCGCAACAGGGCATACTCATACTGTATCGGATATCACTGATTTGGATGCAGACTTAGCGACCTTTAGTGTTCCTGCTAGCACAACTATTAGTGCTTTCGGAGCTACCCTAGTAGACGATGATGACGCTGCCACGGCAAGGACGACCCTAGGGGTCGATGCTGCTGGTACAGATAACTCTACTGATGTCACCTTGAGTGGCACAGGCACCTACATCAGCATTGCCGGACAGGTTATCACTGTAGACCCCATCACCGAGTCTGACATTAGTGACCTTGGGGCTTACATTACAGGCATTACTGGGGAACCCTTAAGTGATCTCTCTGATGTGACCATTACAAGTGTAGCTTCAGGAGAGATCCTCAAGTGGAATGGTACTGCTTGGATTAACCAGACTCTAGCCGAGGCAGGTATTGCGGCTACGGGACATACTCATACAGCCTCTGACATCACGGACTTCGACACAGAAGTTTCTAATAACGCCGATGTTGCTGCTAACACTGCCAAGGTTTCTAACGCTACCCACACAGGGGACGTTACTGGTTCTACCGTCTTGACTATCGCAGACAATGCTGTAACTCTTGCTAAACTGGCCGACATGGCTACGGCAAGCTTTATTGGCCGTAACACCGCTGCCACAGGCGATCCAGAAGTACTCTCTGCTACTACTGCTAGGAGTATCCTTAACGTTGAGGACGGGGCTGACGTCACAGACTCTGCTAACGTCACTACTGCTTTAGGTTCTATCTCTATAGAGGCTCACTCTGATGTAAATACTATGACTCCTACAGACGGTCAGGTGTTAACTTGGGATAACGCTAACAGTCGCTGGGACGCTGCTACTCCTTCAGGTGGAAGTAGCGCTATTAACGACCTTACAGACGTTACTATCACAACCCCTGCGGATAATGAGGTTTTGGCCTACGATAACGGCACTAGTGAGTGGATTAACCAGACTTATGCAGAAGCCGGGCTTGCAAGTCTAACAGGTACAGAAACCTTAACAAACAAGACTATAACTGCCCCTGCTATTTCTAACCCTGTTATTACTGGAGCTATTGATGAAGAAGTCTACGCTTGGACTTCTACGTCCGGAGCGATTACTACTGAAATGGACCCTGCTAACGGCACTATCCAAACCTTAACTCTTACAGGTAACATTACTTCTCTCACAGATAACTTTGCTGAGGGAGAAGCAATTACTTTAATAGTTGGCGGTACTGCCTCCACCATTACATTTCCGACCACAACTTGGGTCAATAATGGAGGTTCTGCTCCTGATCTAGCTACTACTGGGCAGACAGTATTTGCCTTCTGGAAAGTAAGCACCACCCTTTATGGTGCCCTAGTAGGAGATGGCTCATAATGCTGTGGCATAAACTACTAGGAGCAGGTGGGCGTGGCCCGTTTGAGGTCGAGTACATCAACGGCGTTAGCAGAAGCACGTCCCTCACTTCAGGCAACACTCAGAATTGGGGCAGCACGACGATAGGGACACGCGCCGGTCGACCGGGGCGCAAAATCCTTCTCGGCCTATGTTTCAACTTTGACAACGTTAGCGGGAACAGTTGGGCCGACGTGGATTTAACCGTCACGCTTGGCGGAGAAACATTCGGGCCAGCAGACACGCCACTTTTGAACCGTGGAAGATCTTACCTTTACACAAGCACGGGCGGTGATAGGGAGGGGATTACATTTGCTGAGTTTGACGCAACTGGTTTTGCCAATAGCGAGGCGCTGTCAATAACGGCAGGCGCTCGAACTATCTATCATTGCCACATTTTCATTATTGAGACACTCAATGCTGATTGGTACAGCTCCGCGCAAGATTCGGATACTTCAAGCTCCACCGCTAAAGTCGGAACCACCAACACACTGAGCAATCTAGAGACGGATTTCATTGTCGCGTTGCTTTCCAATTACCACAACAGCGCGTCATTCCCCTCACACTTAGGCACAACGCTTCAATCAAATGTCTCTCTTGTAAATAATTCTCCGAGCAATTGGTTGCATTACGCGCTGGGATTTAACGCATCTCCGACCGCTAACCTAACGGTGTCACAGACTCCGTTCAGCAGTTCGAGATCGGCTCAAATTGTTCTTGTTGGCCGGAGGGCATAATGACGCAAAAACTCTTTATTCACACCCCATCGAGATCGTCTCCACCGCGCGCCGCCTTTCAGATAAAGGGGCCCCGTATGTATATCAAACTAAACATCGGAGTGTCATATGTACATAAAACTAAATAACGGAGTACCTGAAGTATACTCCCTTAACAAACTACGGAAAGACAATCCTAACACAAGCTTTCCTAAACACCCTAGTAACGAGCTTTTGGCTGACTGGGGGGTGTTTCCCTACACCAACGCTGATAAACCAGCCTACGATAATAACACCCAATACGTCACCCATGACAACTGGGTTCAAGTCGAAGGTGCTTGGGTGCGGGACTGGGCAGTACACGACTTCACAGCAGAAGAGCTTTCTGCTCAGTTAGCTGATAAACGTGAACAAGGGGAAATGGAGCGGTTTGACTTTGCAGTAGCTGCCGCCGAAGCAGGGTTTGTAACTTATGCTGAAGCTGCCGCTTGGGCAGCAGGTAACTCCATGCCAGCAGGGGTTCAGGCAGTCGTTGATGCTATGCCTGCGGAAGACCAAGGGCTTGCTACCGTAGAGGTTCTAGCCCGCCCAATTATTCGTCGCAACGCACCTATGATGGCCTCTCTTATGATTGCTTTCAACACGGACGACGCCGGAGTAGATGCCCTTTTTGGGATTGTATAAATGTCTAGACTTAAAAAAGTTCTTGATGCTGTTTCTCAGCTAGGTAACGTCGCTCTTCTTCCAAGAGTCGAAGAAACCACCGCTAATGACAGTATTTCAGGACGTTGCTATTGGGAGGCCAACTTCGGTAGGCGCTCCTTCCTATGGAAGACTTCAGAGCTAGTAATCAACGCTTTGTTTTGGTTTGACCGTCAAGGTTCTGACCGGCATTGTAAACTAACTTACCTACGTGATGTTCGGCGGGCAGAGGCTCGTATCCTTCGTTACGTAGACACCCACAATTCCTAATAAAGGATCAATTAATGTCAAAAAGACGGTCTCACTACGTTGTAAAAAATAAAGAACGTGAAAGTAACATCGCAGAGCTTTATCGCTTTAATGTGATTCCAAAGAATGAGAAACAAGACCTTCTCATACGTTCTATAAAAGCCTATCCTATAACAGTCACTATTGGCTGTGCAGGTACAGGTAAAACTTATTGCAGCGCAGGGACTGTTGCACAGCTGTTTAACAAGGGTAAGTACAAAAAGATCGTGCTTACCCGCGCTAACGTGCCAACAGGAAAATCTTTAGGGCACTTTCCGGGTGATATCAAAGAAAAGATGACACCTTGGCTACTACCTATGCTAGAAGTACTAGGTAAGGCTTTTGGGAAGGGCAAGTTCGACTATATGCTATCAAAGGGGCAAATAGAAATCCAACCTATCGAGACTATCCGAGGACGTTCCTACGAGGACTCTCTTATCCTAGTAGACGAAGCACAGAACCTTTGCATGGATGAGCTTAAAGCAATCTCCACCCGTATCGGGGAGAACTCTAAACTTATCCTCATGGGAGACCCCGCTCAGTCTGACGTCCGTAATGGTAAAGACTTAGTTGACTTTTGTTATAAGGTTCGTAAATACGGTATTGAGTTGCCGGTTATCGAATTTGGAGTTAGTGATATTGTCCGGTCTGATATTGTAGCAGATCTAGTTAAGATGTTTATAGAAGAAAATCTCTGAGTAATCCAGAGGCAGGCGACTAGTGTCCTAGATGGGGGTACCTATCCAGAGGCTCTAGTTGCTTGTCCTCATGGCTCTCTGTGGCTCTCTGGAGGGGCTATGTACAACTATTACGACAAACTAACGGCGGTCGAAAGGTCCGTTAACGAAATTAATAACAGAACAAAGTTTTTAGAAAAGTATACAAGAGGTGAAAACGATTGTTTCGAGTTGGCTCGTGTTTATGATGAGCAATTAAGGGGGTTATCCTCTATTATCCGGGGACTTGTCACGTTTGACTGGTCGAGCCCAAGAGAATACCTTTCCAAGTTAAGGTCTGAAAACTTAAACCCCAAGATCGTCCTAGAACTTTGCGGCTATGATCTCCTTGACGGAGAAACCCCAGAAGTGGGCGATGTTATGTATAACCGTGCAGGTGCTTACTTAGCGGGGCCGGAAGGTTTTTGGATAACAACTAGTGAAGAAAACCTAGGGGTGATTAAAGCTTCACCTATGCTTATAATAGACACAAAACTGAAACTGGTCGGTAGACCTCGTAAGGAGTTATAAAATGTCAGTTTACTACTATAACGGCGCTAAGATTTTAGCTCCCTTTACAGTCATATCAAACGAGCCCATGTATGACGCCGACTCTGTTTCTTTGCGGAAACAACGGGCTTCCCAAGACGTACAACGCTGGGAAATTGAGTTTAAAACGATTCTAGAAACTGATGATCAGGCGACTGCCTTGGTGAATTCAGTGGTTGATAGAGATACTTCTACTACTATGGTTATGCCACAGTTACCCGGTCCTGATTCTACTTTTAATGTTAACGTAGAAACTGTAAGCATCAACTCTACCGGGAACGTTGGAGATTCAACAGTAGAGCTAAACGAGACAGGTATCTCAGGGACACTACCTAAGGGTTACTTTGTAAAGTTCTCTAATCACGACAAGCTTTACCTAGTTACAGCTGACTTTGCTTTCTCAGGGGCTGGGACCGGCAACCTTTCTATCTATCCTTCTCTACGCTCCGAGGTGACTAACCTAGACAGTGTAAAGCTGGGATCTTTAGCGGTTTTTTCTTACTACCGAGACATCAGTAACCTTAACGGTATAACTTTCACTGATGGTGTTCTTTCCGAGCAAGGAAGCGTTAGGTTAGTGGAGGCCCTATAATGAGAACCTTTTCTTCAGCTGTTCAAACAGTTTTAAACAGCGACACTATTAACTATCTTTATCTCATTAAGTTAAGCTTTAATACAACTTACTACCTGACCTCCTATAACACAAACGTAACCTATGATGGGAATGTTTACACTGCCTCTAGCGGTCTTTTCGAGTTTGACAGCCCTGACTTCTCTTCTATTGTAGATAGAGAAGCCTATCGGGTAGTAGTAACAGATAACTCTAATGCCTTTAAGGCTGAGCTCGAAGCTAACGTTGTAGGCAAGGACATGCAAGTATGGGTAGCTCTAATAGACGCTAATGGTAATCCCTTGCTCAGTACTTCTGACGTAATCAGCATTTACAAGGGCGTGGTAGACTCCCCCACTATTACTAACGACTATGAAAAGAAGTTGGTAAACCTAGAAGGGTCCTCCCCTATTGTTGACTTGGACGGGGTAAACTCATTTATTACCTCTAAGGATGGTATGGACCAAGTTTCTGCCACGGACACCTCTTTTGATGAGGTTTTTGATAACAAACAAGTAACTTTAAAGTGGGGTAAGAAATAATGTCAGCAGAACCTTTATCAGTTTTCCTTTTCGCAGTAAGCACCCTCTTTCAGATACAACAAAAGAAAAAGATGGAGGCGGAAGCTGACAAGCGCAAGGGCCAAAAGCTTCAGATTTCTGGGGAGGCCGCTCCCTTGCCAGTTTGCTATGGCAAGAACGCTATGGGTGGGATTGCTGTTAAACATGCTACTACCAGCTCCTATACTGCTGCTACAGACAACTCTGATGCAATCTTTGCTGAAGGACTTTCTAATTCTAACGCCTCTGGTAGTAAAAATAATTACCTCCATGTACAGTATGCTATTTGTCATGACGGTATCGAGGGAGTCCAGTGGGTTCGCGTTAATGATGTAAACTACAACGAGACGAAGCAGAACTTTAAACACTCCATTCGTACCTTTAAGGACGGTGGTTCTGCTGACGCTATTGCTACTGCAAACGGTATCGCCTCAACTAACACCTTTACAAACACAGCCTTCGCCTCTGCGACCTATCAGCTAGACCGGGATGATCCTCAGTACTCTGGTCCTCCAAATACTTTGTTCCTCCTCAAGGGCCGGAAGGTTAAGTGGATCGAAGAGTCTGGTGGAGTTTACAGCCTAAGTGCTGCCTACGAGTACTCTAACAATCCTGCTTTGTGTTTGCTAGACTACCTTATGAATAGTGATTTTGGTTTAGGCTTGGCGGTAGGAGATATTGACTTAGAGTCCTTCTATAATGCTGCCGAGGTTTGCGACACTGTTGTAGACACTAACCGGACAGTTGCTGGTAAGGTAAACGGTCAAAAGGCGATTAATACCGTAGCAGATGTAGCGTCTCTACCTAGTAGCTTGGAAAAGAGAACCTACGAAAACGAGTTGTGGTACACTACAGCAACTGGTCAATACTGGTATTGGAATAAAACAAGCTGGGTGCAGGTTTCAGACCCTGAGACTAACCGGCCTATTCCTCTCTATGAGTGTAACATCGCGCTAGATACCTCTGAGAAAATTCGGGATAACATCGAGAGCCTACTCAGCACAATGGGGTTAGCAGAGCTCACTTGGACCTCTGAAGGCAAGTATAAGCTTTTACTAGAGTATCCAACAAACAGCGCAGAACAGGATGCCCTTGTTGACTCAGGTCACATCTTTACTGAAGACGATATTATTCGTGATAGTATTACTTTGTCTTGGTCTAAGGCTTCTGACCGTTATAACCAAGCAACCGTGAGCTTCCTAAACGAACACGAAGACTTCAAAGAAGACTCTATTACTTGGCCAGAAACTGGAAGTACGGCACATAACACCTACTTGACAGAGGACAATAACCGCCCCTTCAAGAAGGACCTATCTCCTAAAGGGGTTACAGACCCTTATCACGCCTTGGCTCTAGCAGAGCAAACTGTTCGGCAGTCCCGTGGTATGTACTCCTTAGACATGACAGTTACGAAAAAAGGACTAAGCTTAGAGCCCGGTGATTTTATCAAAGTTACCACGGCTAACTCCGACTTGTCAAACGATATTTTCAGAGTTCAGAGTATTAAAGTTAACCCTGACTTTACTGTCTCTTTAACCTGTTATGCTTTTGATTTTAACTTTTTGGCTTGGAACGTGGCTGATGATGTAGCTTACGCTGTACAACCCACGTTTGACTTCGAGGTAGCAGCCCCTACTTCAGGTAGTTTTACTGTTGATACCTCTACTGCTGTAGGGTTTGCGGCGGGTAAACTAGACTGGACTGCAGCAGATGATATTTCTGTTGTAGAATACCTTATAGAGATTTCAGCAGATAACGGTACTACTTGGAATACCTTGGGGGTGACCCGCAACGTAACCTATGATGTTGTTGGGCTTCTCAGCGGGACTTACGACTTTAGTATCCGTTCTCGGACAGCTTTAGGGTCTTTGTCAACTCGACTCTTAGTTGAGGATGAAACAGTACAGCTTACTACTCCTACCAAGGTAGCTATCATTTATGCCGACACAGCAGATGAAACCACTAACACTCAGTCGTACACTCTTGGGTCCAACACCTTTGTAGCTTACTATAACTACACTGGTGACCTGCCAACGTTACCTATCACTACAGGTATTACCTTTACACAGTTCGTAGGAGACCCCGGAGACCCCGGAGACCCCGGAGACGCGGGAGACCGTGGAGCTGGCTGGTGGCGGTATGAAACCGGCACAGCGGCCAGTACTGCGGGACTTAGTAACGCTGCCGTAGAGGCTTTCTTTAGCACAGCTACAGGTTTAGCTGAGACAGCCGCTGATAGGTTTATCGTGGTAAACACCGCTAACGAGGCTACAGGCTATCTTCGAAACGATGCTAATACAAGTTGGGTCGAACAAGAAGCCTTTCTCGACGGGAACCTCTTAGTAGAGGGCACTGTTACTGCCGATACAGTTGTTGCAGACGGGGTAGATGCTGCTGCGATTCAGGCTGGCGCAGTTAAAACCGCTAACATTGACCTTGACGAAAACTTGTTCATTGATAACAACGGTGCAGGGATCATCGGGGGTCGAGACTCCGCTACAGAGTATGACTCCACTACCGGTGGTTTTTACTTTGGGCGAGAGCTTAGGAGTGGTGGCGCTCTTGGTTTTGAAGTTTCTCATACAAACGTCAACGCTAGTAATGAAATTGAAGGTATCATTCATACAGACGAAACAGGTCTTATGATTTTCAACCCCAAACTTAAAGTAAAGGGTAACGTAACCGGGGGCTTTAGTGAGTTTACAACAAGCAACACCACAGCTACAGCTACTAACCTTGGTAGCGGTGATACTATTGACCTCGTTATCGTTGGCGGCGGTGGCGGTGGTGGCTACGGCAAGGCTGATGGGAGTTCTTCTAGTGTTTTTGCAGACAGCGGTACAACTACTACGCTTTATATCTACGATGGTGACCCTAACACAACAGGGGTCCTGCAGGACACTTATAACGCTACTGGCGGCGCTGGTGGGCAAAGTGCTCATCCGGGTTACTTAGGTAAGGCGGGTACAGCTGGTGCAGCCTCCCCTTATAATGGCGGTGCTGGCGGCGCTGGCGGCGCGAGAAACAGCGACGGCGGAGACGCTCCAGCTAGCTCTTACGGTGCTGGCGGCGGTGGTGCCGGGGGTGATAAGTCTAGTCTTACTGATGCTGCGGGTGCAGCGGGTCTTGGGGGTAGCGCGGGTCAACATATTGTTGTTAACGGCTACGATATCTCTGGCTTTTCCAATGACGCCTATGCAGTTTATACAATCGGTACAGGTGGTGCAGGGGACGTCAATGACTATAATGGTGGCGATGGTGCTGATGGTATGGTTGGCATTAGCTCTGTTCTCGGCGGTACAGAAACTTACCAAGTAGAAGAACTTGTAAGTTATCTAATCTCCAAAAGCGTAACTGCTCAGGACAACGGGCCAGAAGATATTGACTCTAACGATGACGCAATACTTATAGAAGAGTTTACTCTAGTTATCCCCGCTAGCGGGACTTATAAAATTTGGTTTGATCTAGATGATACTACTCTCTTTAGTGCTAGTGGTCGTGTATGCAGCTTCGACCTTGTTCTCGATCATGTGGACTACAGCACCACAGCTGAAAAGAGCTGGGATATAACTTCTTTCAACACAAGTAAAAACTGGACAGATTTCAGAGACACTACTATTTGGGACTCGGAAGTTACTTCGGCGGGGTTTCTCTCTGCTTACTTCTTAGCGGGGAGCCATGATATAACCTTTGCAGTTAGAAAGGTGGCAGACAATGTATCTTTTGACAATATTAATACTGCAACTGGGAAAGTTTATTTCGAAGGCCCCTATGCTGAAGATATACAATAAGGAAAGTTTCTATGACATCACTACTACCAATACTACTACCGCTTATCAAGGACTCTTTAAAGAGAGTTCTACCAGCGGATCCAGAAAAACAAGCGGAGTTTGACAAAGAAATTCGCCTTTCTCTTCTAGAAAACGCGGAAGGTCTAGAGGCTGCTAGGGCAAAAATTATCTTAGCGGAAGCTAACTCTTCAAGCTGGCTAGCCGCGACTTGGCGTCCTCTGCTTATGATTATAGTCGTAGCTATTATCGCTATGAACTACCTCTTTTTCCCTATTTTAGGTCTTATTTTTGGAATAGAGATCATGATTGAGCTACCCGCACAACTGTGGAACCTTCTAACAGTTGGTGTCGGTGGTTACGTCATTGGCCGCTCTGGTGAGAAGATGATGACCTCCTACGTAGGAGATAAGAAAAAGTGAAACAGCTACTCTTAAAGCTTTTAGAGTTGCTTATCGGAAAACTCACTAGGGGTTCTGTTACAGAACAGGCTCCTAGTGGGCACCTTGCCGCGTATAAGCTAGCTAAAAAGTATCGGGGACTAAAGGAGCTTCCCGGTAATAAGCATGAAAAGCAAATTATTGAATTTTTTGAGGACGTAGGTCATTCTTGGGTCAAAGACGACGAGACTTTTTGGTGTGCAGCCTTTGTAGGCGCTATGCTAGAACGGTCTGGAGTGCCCAGCACCAAAAAACTTAATGCTCGTTCTTACTTAGAGTGGGGGCAGGCTGTTAAGCTTGAAGACCTAAAGGAAGGTGATATTGTTGTCTTCTGGCGGGGTTCTAAAAGCTCTTGGGAAGGCCACGTAGCCTTCTTTGTGGATTTTGACCCTGCAGGAGACCTCCTTGTTTTAGGTGGGAATCAGTCTAACATGGTAAACGTACAAAAGTACTCAAAGTCTAGGTTTTTATCAGGAAGACGGGGCTAATAAAAATACTCCCGACTAATGATACATAATATAGAAGGGACAGGCTAATAACCTGACGGTCCCTTAACAAGGGGAGCTGCTGGGAAATACCAGTCAGCTCTCCTACTACAAGAAAATACTCCCGACTAATGAGGGAAGGGGCCCCTTAAAGGGTATATTAAAGGTTATACTAAAGAGGTATATCTTTTAATATAACCATTATTCATTATTTATAATTATAAACAATAATAGAAAGGTAGTCACATGACTAAGATAAGGACACCTTCAAAGACTATTAAAAGGTCTGTTGCCGATCCAAGTGACTCCTACTTGTCCCTGCTTCCTCTTTGGAAGAAGGCTAGAGCTGTTCTCCAAGGGCAAGCCACTGCCAAGGGTCATGATGAGTATGTTGGTATCAATGATACAAACCTTCTTATACCTTTTGGTCCTACAATGACTCAGCGTCAGTATGACTTCTATAAGGCTGAAGCTGAACTACCCGGTCTAACTTCTCAGTACTGTCGGGTACTTATTGGTGCGCTGCTCCGTAAGAAATCGATTCTAAAACTTCCAGAGGGCCTCCCTGAAGGAGCTCAAGAGTGGCTAGAACGTGACTTCACCCTTGATGGTCAGTCTTTGTTTAACTTCCTTGATGCCGCCATCTGGGAAGAACTACAGACTTCTCGTGCTTGGGTTTATGTAGACTACCCTCAAGTTTCACAAGAGGAGCTAGAAAACTACACTCCTGAAGAACGCCTTATGATTTCACCTTATCCAGTTGTTGTTAAGGCAGAGAACGTAATCAACATACAAACAAAAGTCCACCCTATTACCAAGGCTAAAACTCTTTCTCGGTTTGTTACTCGTTATCTTACTGAAGAATACAACCCTGATAACCCTTGGCATCCTAACTACGTAGACACTGTTTGTGACCACTACCTCGACGAAGAGGGTTACTTGGTTCTTGATTACTACCGTAAGCCAAACAACGGTCAAGACGTAGAACACCTTAACGGTGAAACTTCTCAAGACTATGGCGCTAGGGTTTCTAATGAAGGCTTTGAACTTTACAACCAAGTTGTGCCTACCATGTGGGGTAATCGTATTGGTCGAATTCCTGCTTGGCCGCTAAACGGTCAGATTGAGCCTATCGAGCCTGTCTTGATGCCCCTGATCGATCGTGAGGTTTCCCTTTATAATAAGGTCTCGCGGCGAAACCACCTACTCTATGGTGCTGCTACTTACACTCCAGTTGTTCAGTCTGACATGTCTGACGAGGAGTTTGATGATCTTGTTAATGCAGGGCTAGGTTCTTGGCTACGAGTCCGTAAAGACGAGAGCATTACTGTTCTTGAAAC
>Ga0099849_1000480_pt1 | contig 18506 bp, 22 predicted proteins | sample CB_VirMetaG_4_FD_78177 | JGI IMG/M metagenome (GOLD analysis project Ga0099849, IMG submission 78177) | Freshwater to marine saline gradient viral communities from Chesapeake Bay - CB_1508_1M Viral MetaG | ecosystem: Environmental > Aquatic > Marine > Coastal | place: USA: Chesapeake Bay... | reverse complement strand
TAGCAAATTTTTCTGATGATGGACGAGCATTGGTAGTTACTGGCACTGGTGTTGGTGTTGCTACATTTGAATTTGAATGGGATGATAATCCATCCACTAACGGCACTGCTGTAAGTACAATTGAATTGACAAATGGATATGGCACTATTACATTTACACAATCTGGCACTGATGGAAGTCAAACAGAGTTATTAGATATCACCCCTGGCACTTACGCGATCACATATACAGGATTAAACTCAGCAAACAATCCCATTAATGTGCAGGATGGCGGAAAGAAATTGTGCTTGTATGATGGTGATGGTGATGATTGCAATGCACAACTTAGGATTGTAACAGTAGATGCTGAAGAAGGTTACGGCACAACTCTGTGGAGTGAGCAAGGGGATAGGTATGGTGTGTGGGTTAATGCTGCAGAATGTACTCTTCCCTGTGAGGAGCAGTCAGTAACATATACAATTGACTTTGCAGAAACAGCAACATATCATTTTGAATTTGGTGCAGATGACGTAGGTGAATTGTATTTTGATAATGAAGTAAATCCATTCCTAACAGCAACTACTCCAAATATTTTAAACCCTGCTGTGTTTGATCAAGCAATCGGACCAGCAAGAACATCTAGAGTAATTACAGCAGGTGAGCATGAGATTGTAGTCAACTGCACTAATGCAAGTATCTCACCAATTATTACTAAGACATTTTATTTTGGCACGTCATCATCAACCAACACTGGATCTGTTACTCAACTAGCATCATATAATAATTTTTCTACAACTAGCAGTGAGATAACTTCTGGATATTATTTTATTGCTCCAGATACATACGCATATCACAACTTCTCTAGTGACACATTAGATTGGTGGGAAAATAAAAACGATGATCCTGTAACTGAGGACTTCAATATGACTGGAGGCAGCGGCAGCGGTTTAGTTTTGAATCTAACTCTTGCTCCTCAGATTGGTACTGGTGCTGGAAACCTATGCACTAGAATTAGAATCAATGAAATTGTAGATGCTGGCAGTGGGTATGAGGAAGGTGACTTACTATCAATCCCAGGGTATCCATTTGAAACACCCCCCTTTAGAGTTGGGCAGGTTATCCTCGATGAGTGGTATACAAACTTCCAAAGTAGTAATGCAGTTTTTATCAGGACACAGAATCAACCTGGATGGACAAACAATGGTGGATCTGATGGAAATGAGGTTGCTGGATTGGATGTGCCCAGTGATAGTCCTACTGGAAAGTATCTGAGTTTCGGTGTCATTGATGAAGAGGGTGTTAATCAACCATTGGTTACACTTAGGACGTGTCAATTTGATTTAAATCTTACTGATGCTACTCAACTTACTTTGCATGTATGTGGTGGTAGTGATTATAATGGTGGAGAAATTCCTAACCAATATGAAGAGTCTTTGGAATTTAGTTTTGATAATGCTTCTTGGGTCAAACCAGGAGTATCCAAAGAGTTTTCTGGTTTGAGTAGAGCACAATACGCAGATCAGTATGGGGTTTGGTATCCATATAATATTACTATACCTGCTGCTTACAGACAGGCAGGGCAGACGGTTTACTTCCGACAGGAGATCACTGGATCTCCAGAATATATGACTGGATACAATGGACTCTCTGATGCAACCTTCACGTCTAGATATCCAAACGGCGGTGATATGTATGGGATATACAAGGTTGAAATACAAGTACCATCGGATGAATATGACTGCACAAATATCCATCCAGATTCTTATGTTTGGAATAAAAATCCTGGTGGGTGGTATATCAAGATCTGTAAGGACGCACCTTGCACAACAGCAGAAAGTTTGCCTTGGGTTAGATGCTTCTCACCCTGGTTTGATTCTTTACTGCAACAGTATGGGGTCTGGACTAGCTCAACAGACCCAGGTCCTCTTGACACTTGGCAGGAGCTCAACTATAATATTTCTGTAACAAGAGATGATAGTCTTACCCTACAAGCGTCAGCTGATAATAGAATTCAAATTACGTTTAATGGTACACAGTATATTAATCTTGCTACATTAAACCAAATAGATACAGTTACCATTCCAAATGTTACTGCTGGTAATTACATTTTAAACATGCGTGTTATGAATGATACTAGTGCCAATGGTGACAATGGATGGTCTGGTAATCCTGGAGGAGGTGCCTGGAAACTTACTTATTCCAATGGTGAAGTTATCAGGACAAGTGCCGACTTAAGTCAATCTGGATCCAGTAATTTATACTGGCATACACGAATGGCATCGGGTTATAGATACACAACAGTACCTCAAGGTAATGAGTCGCAATGAATCTCCCATACATTGACCCCAAAGATCTACCTGAATCAGTAAGAGATAAGATCGGTGATTCAAATTTCTATTGGGAATCATTACACGATGATGATTTTCTTATTGATTTTCCAGTAACTGAGCAAATGGCAGAAAAACAAAAACGTCAAGCACAAGTCATGTTGGTTGCTTACCGTAAGTACTTGGAAGCAACTAAATCTATTTTGAAAAAAGTAGAAAAGAAAGTCATTACAGAAGAGCAAGCAAAGGATCTTTTGGCAGAGGCTCATAAGTTTTATGAAGCCATTAAGGATGGTAATCAATCCTTATAAATAAATTGTGAAGATTTACAACAGACAGGGTGCCTCAACTACTCGCGCCAAATCTGTGGTATAATACTTCCGAAGCGAGAGACACGTCGAGTCTCTCCTACATCTGCGGGTAATCACTCCGCAAGTAAATCTACGAGGAATTTTCAATGATCAAAACTACTCTTGCAGCTCTTGCTGCTGCTCCCCTTTTCGCTGGCGCTGCAATGGCAGGTCCTTATGTGAATGTCGAAGCTAACTCTGGTTGGAGTGGCTCTAACTATGGTGGCACTGCTATCGACAACCATGTCGGTTATGAAGGTGCTCTGGGCGAGTCTGCTTCCTGGTATGTCCAAGGTGGCGCTACCGTCAAACTCCCCGATGGTGGTGACGCTGACTGGGTGCCTTCGGGTAAGGCAGGTCTGGGCGTGGGTCTGACCGATAGTCTCTCTGCTTACGGCGAAGTTAGCTTCGTTGGCAGCGGCGTTGCTGGTGTTGACCGTAGCTACGGCACCAAAGCTGGTCTGAAGTACAGCTTCTGATAAATATGTTTGAGACCTTTCGTGCGGTCTCTACATAGTCGGAACACCCATGGGACTCTTCGGAGTCCCTTTTTCATCGGAGGTCTTATGAATTTTGAAGTCTACACAAGATCTGGTTGCCCCTACTGCACCAAAATTAAACAGGTCTTGGAAGGAAAGAAATTAAAGTATAAAGAATACCTGCTAGATCGTGACTTTGATCGCACTGCATTCTATAATAAGTTTGGAAATGGATCTACATTTCCTCAAGTCCTCTTGAATCAAACTAAGTTGGGAGGTTGCACAGATACTGTTAAGTATCTCAGGGAGAATAACCTTTTGTGAGCATTACTAAATAATTATGCAACATTAGTTACATAGGAGGTTGGTTTCCAGTAAACTAAATTCAATGGGAGGAAACCATGTTAATCGCATTAGTAGTTCTGATCACGATCGGTGCTTTCATTTTAGGGATCACAGTTTCTTGGTTAGCCAAGGGTTATGTTGAAGACTACATTGAGAATGCTGCTTATGCTAAAGCAGTAACGCATCCAGAAATGCTGGATGATGATGGCAACATCCTACAAGATGAGTTAATATACATCAGACCCGATACTCAGTATTGGAATGACTTCTATGATGAAGATGATGAAGATGAAGAATGATTAAGGAGATTAATTATGCCTACAACAACTAACAGTAGCAATCGTTTACTGCTTTCTGAAGTGCTAAGAAAAGTTAGTAATGCTAAAACGAAGCAAGAAAAAATTGACTTGCTTCGTAAACACAACAGCACAGCACTACGTCAACTGTTGATTATCAACTTTGATGATAGTCTTATATCTGTTTTACCTGAAGGTGATGTTCCCTACACACCAAACGATGCCCCTGCAGGCACAGACCATACCCGTCTAGAGCACGAGTACAAGGGTCTCTATCGCTTCTTTAAGGGGGGTGCAGATAAGTTGCCTGCCCTGAAGAGGGAGAGCATGTTTGTACAGTTGCTAGAGGGTCTGCACGAGTCTGAAGCAGAGTTGCTAGTCTTGTGTAAGGATGGTCGCTTGGGCGATAAGTATAAGAGAATTACAAAGGCAGTGATTGCTGAGGCATACCCTCAGATTGAATGGGGGGGTCGATCCTAATGCGAGTGATTCAGCGCAACTGTGATCCGTCTGCTGCTGATGACAGAACGTTACCTTGCACTAGTTACTTGGTAACGTATCTTTTAGATGGAAAAGAAACTTACGATCTAGTAATTTGCAACAAGAAAGTAGAAATCTTTGATTACTATTGGGATTTGTACCGAGAAAATTTACTTTCTTTCAAACAATCTGAAGGTAGAGTTAACCCTAAATTATGGCAAGATCCGACCAAGAAAGAAAAGAAAAAATGACCACTGTTTATTTGGATCGTCGAGCAGACGAGCAGCAACTAGCAGAAGAATTAGCCGCGGCGACTGCTGCTGCTGAAGAAGAGGCAAAGAAAAAAGCAGGTGCAAAGATTATTGAAACTGTTGCTGGATTCCTTGTCAGACCTGCCATTTTAATGGTATTATGGAATGCGTTAATGCCAGGTATGTTTGGAGTTGCTACCCTTAGTTATTGGTCAGCGATGGGACTCTACCTGATCTCTCGTATTTTATTTGGTAATAATAAGAATGACTAAAGTATGTTTGGTTTCAGTTACGCCCGATGCAGAAAAGACTATTGGGTATGTTGCTCGCGTTAGCAATCCTGCCAACCAGGAGAATGCTAAGGTTGCTGGTCTGCTGAAGTATTGTATTCAACACCAGCACTGGAGCATCTTTGAGCAGGCACACATGACCCTGGAGATCAATACTACCAGAGCAATCGCAGCTCAGATTTTGCGTCATAGGTCCTTCACTTTCCAAGAGTTTTCCCAACGCTATGCAGATTCGTCTCTACTTGGTGATGAGATTCCTCTGCCTGCATTGCGTAGACAGGACAACAGCAATCGTCAGAAGTCTATTGATGATCTAGATCCTTTCATCAAACAGAAGTATGAGATCCTGATGCAGCATCACTTCAATGATGCTATGCGTATCTATAAGGAGATGCTAGATGCTGGTGTTGCTAAGGAATGTGCTCGCATGATTCTTCCTATGTGTACACCCACCAGGATCTACATGACTGGTTCTGTGCGGTCATGGATGCATTACATCGATCTTCGCACTGGTCATGGTACTCAGCAAGAGCACATTGATATTGCTGAGTTGTGCAAGAAGCACTTCATTTGTCAGTTTCCAACCATTGCTGAGGCACTTGATTGGAAGTGTGAAGATTGCAAGTGCCACCAAGAATGTTATGATCAACCATCTCTCCTTATAGAATAATGCCTACTTACCCCGTAATAAATAAAACTACAGGTGAGAAACAAGAACTCACCATGACCATGAAAGAATACGAAACTTGGAAGGGAGAAAATCCTGACTGGGAAAGAGATTGGATGGAAGGTGTCGGCGGCGTTGCTTACGGTGCTCCCAAACAATCTGACGGATTCAAAGAAGTGATGTCCAAAGTACAAAAAGCACATCCCCGTGCAAACCTGAGTCGATTTACTTAAACTATGGCAAGAGCAAGAAAGCGTAACAACGGTGGTCCACCCGTCCCCCCAGGTATGTCTGCTAAGCAAATCAAGAGAAAGAAACCGATTGATAGATCCTACATGGTGCCTATCAATCCTCTTACCCCTAACCAGGAAACTGCGTTTGAGCAGTATGGTATGGGACAAAACCTTTTGCTCCATGGAGCAGCAGGCACTGGTAAGACATTCATCACGCTCTACCTTGCGTTGCAACAAGTACTTGACGAAAACACTCCTTATGATAAAATCTATATCGTAAGGTCACTTGTGCCTACCCGAGAGATTGGTTTCCTTCCTGGAGATCATGAAGACAAGTCGGCACTCTATCAGATTCCATACAAAAACATGGTAAGATACATGTTTAGTATGCCTGATGACAATTCATTTGACATGCTATATGACAACCTCCGAGCGCAAGAGACTATTTCTTTCTGGTCTACTTCTTTTATCCGTGGGGTCACTCTTGACAATGCCATTGTTATTGTCGATGAGTTCTCTAATCTCAACTTTCATGAACTCGATTCGATGATCACCCGTATCGGTGAAGATTCTAAGATCATGTTTTGTGGTGACATTACTCAATCAGATCTTGTTAAGGAGAATGAGAAGACTGGTATTGCAGACTTCATTAAGATCCTTCAAAACATGAGAGAGTTTTCTTGCATTGAGTTTGGCATTGAAGATATCGTAAGGTCTGGACTTGTCAAATCCTATCTCATTAATAAATACAATCTTGGTTTCTAATGTTTAATTTCGTTGATGTCGATCTCAAAGTTCCTGAGGTCGAACCTGTGACACAAGACGGGGTTAGGTTTTATCCTATCCCTGGTGCTGATAAATACTATCCAAGTGTTACCTCAATCACATCGTTCAAGAACGCACAATTCTTCGCCAACTGGCGAAACAAAATAGGTGAGCAAGAGGCAAACAAAATCACAGCACGCGCCACTCAACGTGGGACTGCATTCCATTCCATCACCGAGGACTACATTAGAGGATCACTAAACATCGACAAGTACTTGGAAAATAATCCATTGTCTGTTAGAATGTTTCAGTCCGCTAAGACTACCCTTAACCGCATTAATAATATCCACTGCCTAGAGTCTTTTCTTTATTCACATTACCTTGGACTCGCTGGTCGCGTTGACTGCATTGCAGAATTCGATGGTGAGCTTGCTGTTGTTGATTTTAAAACCTCCACTAAGGAGAAAAGCGAAGAGCATATCGAGCACTATTTTGTGCAAGAGACTGCCTACGCTGCAATGTTTCTAGAGCGCACAGGCATAGAGGTAAAGAAAATTGTCACACTTATCGCTGTTGAAGACGGGTCTACTCAGGTGTTTCAGAAGTACAATCTTGATGACTATTTACAATTACTTAAAACCTACATCGAAGAGTTTGCAAATGCCAAAGGATAATCCTGAGGAGAAGTTTATGACAGCATCTAGATTCTCTATGGAGATCGAGAAGTTAGTCAAGACTAGCAATGGGTTGATCACCTATGTTGAGGCAGTGGTAACCTACTGCCAAGAAAACGACATTGAGTTGGAGACTGTACCCAAACTGCTATCTAAACCTCTAAAGGAAAGACTGCGACACGAAGCACAACGATTCAATTTTATTAAGAAAACATCTAAAGGAGTTTTGCCATTGTGACTGGGTTTGAAGTGTATAAGATGTATATCGCATTGAAAAATCACTTCAACAAAGAAACATATGATTATGTAAAGTATCGTGGCAAGACGAGAGCCAGTGAAAAATCTTTTCATGGACGTAACGATGTTTACTTCTTTAAAAAATTAGGGACGAAGTATTCTGAGGCAGAAGCACTCGATTACTTTGTCTCTAATTTTATTGTTGATCAGAATGGTTACATTCGTAATTTCTCTGACACAAATTATAAACAGTGGAAGATCCATCAGGAATCTTTTACATATAAATTTGAGCAAGATGTAAGTCTTCTCCTTGATGATGTCGATCCTCCATATGAAACAGCGTTTGAGAAACTATTCGCTGCCAAACAGGGGCAGCATCCCATCATCATTCAACGCTACCTAGCAAACGATATATCATTAGAAACTCTTGTTGTATTTGAAACTTGTCTTGGTTTTATATCACGTTTGAATAAGATACTCACCGACCCTTTATGGAAAGAGGTCTCGATGAGGATTCAAAAGTATTCACCTTTCCTGAATATTGATTGCAAGAGGTACAAAAAGATAACTTTAAAAGCAATACAGGCAAAGTTATGAGTAATTTTTTCCACTCCGATCAGGTACAAACTGATCTACATTCTATCTTTGAGACCTATCAGGCGATTGCAAATAAAACTAGTCAATTGCCCATGATGTCTAAGGAAGATAAATTAAAACACATCGAAGAATGTAAGGGTCTTATTGATAAACAAAAGACCTTCTACACCCGTCTATCACTTGCTGCCTATGAAGATCCTGAAGCAGCAGATATGAAGACCAGGATCAATGCTTTGTCCAATGCCTTTGGATACAGGGATCTCACTGACTGCATGGAAGCCATGGTGAGGACACTTGAACAAGCGGCACAACAGGAGATTGACCGATCCTAAATAGTGTGCTATCCTTACAGGGTAGTCACCAATACAACTACACACTAACAATACGGAGAATACGATTATGTCATTCGCATCCCTCAAAAAAGCGGCAACGGCAGGCAGCAGTCTGTCTAAGTTGACCCGAGAGATCGAAAAAATCAATCAACCCCAGGCAGGTAGTGGCGCTGATGAGCGCCTGTGGAAACCTGAGATGGACAAGTCGGGCAACGGTTACGCTGTAATTCGTTTCCTGCCTGCTCCTGACGGCGAAGACATGCCTTGGGCAAAGGTCTGGTCCCATGCCTTCAAAGGACCTGGCGGTCAGTGGTACATCGAGAATTCCCTGACCACTCTGGGCAAAGAAGATCCCGTTTCTGAATTGAATCGCACTCTTTGGAATTCTGGATCCGACTCTGATAAAGAGATCGCTCGTGCTCAGAAGCGTAAACTATCCTACTACGCTAACATCTATGTCGTGAGTGATCCTGCACACCCTGAGAATGAGGGTCGTGTATTCCTTTATAAGTTTGGTAAGAAGATCTTTGACAAACTTGCTGAAGCAATGCAACCTGCATTTGCTGACGAGACTCCTATCGATCCCTTTAACTTCTGGACTGGTGCTGACTTCAAACTGAAGATCCGTAAGGTCGAAGGTTACTGGAATTATGATAAGTCTGAGTTTGCTTCTCCTAGTACTCTTGGTGACTTCTCGGATGATAAACTGGAAGCAATCTGGAAGCAAGCATACTCCCTCTCTGAGTTTGAGGATGCTAAAAACTTCAAGACCTATGAGCAACTGAAAGCACGTCTCGATCTGGTGCTCGGTAAGACTTCCCCTCGTCCCTCTGCTCCTGTCTTCAATGAAGAGGAAGAAGAGGTTGTGGCAAAACCCATGCCATCCGAATCATGGGGTCGTGAGGTCTCTGAGTTTCGTGAGAAAGCAGTCGCATCTTCTCCTGTAGATGACGACGATGACGCTCTGTCCTATTTCGCTCGCCTCGCTGAGGAAGACTGATGAAACTACCCAACTGGCAACACCATTCTAAGAAAGAAGCAAAGCGCACCCTGAAACCTCAGGCGCTGCGCCAAGCAAAGAAGCGTCGTGCTGCTCTCAAAGCAAAACTACTTGCCTCTACGGTGGCGCTAGTTGGGTTTGCTTCTCCTGCTCAAGCAGTCACATGGGGTGAGTTTTGGGAACCCTTCAAGAGTGACCATCACCACCACTATCATCATGCACCACGTCCCCGTCCTATGTGTGAGCAGAGAGAGTATCGGGAAGTCCGTGATTACAGAGGACGCTTTGTAGAATATTACTACGAAACCGTCATGGTCCCATGCCATAGAAAATATAGGGACCATCATCACTGACCCCCCCCCTAACCTAAAATGACCCTAGAATACCAAAATGGCAGGAAAATTTTCCCGCCAAAAAATTGGTTTCTAGGGTTTTTTAGTATCCACCAGATCCACCAGTACTTGAAGTATTTCCATCGATACTTATACTGGTTGAAGTGCCCGATGTTGTTGCTGATGTGGAGGTAGTTGCACTTGAAGCAGACAGTGAAGCAACGGTAGGACCATAATCAAATGATGTAACTGCCTGCCCAATAGCACTTGTCCTTCTGTCTGTCTTGTAACTCTTATCGTTAAAGTATTTGCTAGTGGTAGAGTTTGGAGACTTCTTATTGCCATGAAGATCAATCTCTGGATGTGGTAAGTATTGTACAAGGTCTCTAAACTTCTCTACAATAATGTCTACAATACCAGGAGAGGGTAATGAGATGACTCTTTTCTTCTCATTTAGATTGGTTTCATATTCTGCATTAGTTATTGGAAAGATTGATTCTTGCTTACTTCTGACAGTTCCATCAGGCATAGTAACCCTGTAGGATTCATTGACTTCGATACCTTCCTCAAGCAATATAGTGCCATCAGGTAATTCTATTTTGTTTGTTTCCCAATGGTGAATAAGATCTGGATCTTCGTATTTGTTGTTGATGTATTCATTCAGATCATTTGTGCTTTTTGGCCATTGGGTATATGGATCTGTAATGTTATTGGTTACAAGGACCAACCAATCTAACTCGGGTTGACCATACATAATATTTGCAACCATCTCAGGACGCATATCATCAGTTAGATAGAAACTTTCAAAAGCAGTGATATACTTTTCAAGTTTTGCATCTAAGTAAACACGTCGAAAGATATTCTTGGTCAATCTATAACCAAACTTTCCGTTTGCTTCTTCTACGCCAACGTATACATTAGGGAAGTATGAGAAATAGTTTGACATTAGTAACCTGCTTCGATATCGTTTTGAGTTAGAATCTTAGTCTCTGCAAAGTCAAGGCTAATTTCAACTGCAGGGACAAAGATTTGTGCTGAGCTACCTGTAGTTGTTGCTAGATTTAAGATTGCATCTTTGAATGATACATACTGACCATCTGGTGTGTAGTTTACGCTAATGTTTGTACAAACACACGGTTGGAATTTGTAGTGTGGTAACTTAGAAATCGTATCTGATTCTGTATCTAATCGGACAAACTCTAGTTGAAATCTATCAGGCACTTCTAAGTATGCACCCGCCATCGTAAAACCATTTAATGCACCATCTGTAGCAGTGGATGGAGTACTACTTCCTGTTGCACTTGAAACAGCAGCAGATCCAGCATTAAGTAGGCCTTGCACCTCGGCCATATTTGCCTCGCCAAATTTGGGCATTGCACCTTTCTTCAAATATAAGATGATATTTAAAATCTCTTGTGCTTCTCTTTGATTGTGAGCAAACATTTTGAAACTAAATGAATGCTGACGGAAACTAACACCATTAAATACCTGCTCGGTAAATGGATTCATGATCCTACCTGAGGTCAGTGCTTGGAGAGCAGCAGGATCGCCAGATCCAGCTGTTAGTCCAGCAGCACCAGCCATACTATTAATTAAATTTGCTCCTTGCTTATATGCAAACTCTGGTAGAGCTGCAGCAGCTGCTGCTTGCAACTGTTGCTTAATGTTTTCAGCATTGATTGATCTACCTTGAGCAGCACCACCAAGTTGTCCAACTAATTGAGCGCCAAGCACACCCGCAGCACCCATATCAACTGTGCTAAAGTTTGCGTTATACGCAGTGGATAGTTGCTGAGGGATATTGAGGTAAACTACTTGTGGATCGAGAGTTCTTGCTATTTGGTTACTTGGTAAGTTTTCTCCACCATATCCACTCTCAGTACCATAATTAATTCTATACCTTTGTATTTTGAGGTAGTCAATTCTACCTGTAGGTGCATCGGCACTCTCCAAATAGTTACCTGAAATTGGGGCTCTGTATGGATATCTCAGTGCCTTTGATGCCATGTGCCTAAATACTATTACAGTACTATACAATGTCTATTTATGAGGTATCAAGGACGTTACACTCCCAACTTCCCTCGTAAATACAAAGGTGATCCCAAAAATATAATTTATAGGTCATCGTGGGAGTATAAATTTATGAAGTGGTGTGACATCACACCCTCTGTTGAGGAGTGGGGTAGTGAAGAAATCATCATCCCATATGTCTCTCCTGTTGATGGTAAAAGGCATAGATATTTTCCAGACTTCTATGTGAAGATAGGAAACAAAAAGTATCTAGTTGAGGTGAAGCCACTGAGGCAAACGAAAGAACCTAAAGCACAACAGAGAGTGACTAAAAAATATATCAATGAGGTTGTTACTTGGAGTGTCAATCAGGCAAAGTGGAAGGCGGCAGAGGAATTCTGCAAAGATCAGAATTGGGAGTTTATGCTCATCACCGAAAAGGAATTAAAGATCTAACATGGAAATTAGTACACGAAGAGTAGGAGCTCCCAGGACAAGACTATCTGAGTTTTCGTCTTGGTTTAAGGGCAACGATAACCACCCCAGTTATGCTAACAGGTGGTCGGTACAATTTACGACTCCTCAGATTCTAAGACCTGGGACATATCTTCCTACCAATAGATATGATCTGGGTGAGTATACTAATAAAAACCTATTGAATTTCTATGCTGACAATGTGCAACTTCCCAGTAAGCAGGTAACTACTGGTAGTATCACTACAGTAGGATCTACATATAACTATGCTACATCATCTACCTTCAGTCAAATTAGCATGGACTTTATTGTCCCTAGAAGTCAAAAGACTAGGATGCTATTTGAAAGATGGATTAGTATCATGTCCAGTGATGCTAACCAGCACACAGATTACTATGATAACTATGTCTGCCCCAACATATACATCTTCAAGTGGGAGAGAGGTGGGGGACCAGAGTTTGAGATCCCCGATTCATTCAGAGCGATTCTAGAATCTCTGGGTATTAATGAAGATGATGTTACTAAATTCAAAGATGATCAACTAGTTGGTATCTATGATATCCGTAACGCATTCCCCTACAACATTGGATCTTCTCAACTGACCAATGCTCAGGCATCATTGCAGACTTTGAATGTCAGTTTCTATTATGAGAGATATAGATTCTATGGTGCCAGTAATTTTGATGACAGCGGATATCCAAGAAGCTTTGCTGGATCTGAAAGTGTTACTGCTAATGTTGCCTTTGAGTAACCTCAAATCTAAGGCATAAATAAAAATACTGAGTTGAAATTTCTATGGCATTACCTAAGTTAAATGTACCCCAATACAATACAAAACTACCATCTACAGGCGCGAGAGTAAAATTCAGACCTTTCCTCGTTAAAGAAGAGAAACTTCTCTTCCTCGCTATGGAAAGTGGTGAGCAGCAAGACATGATTGATACGATCAAACAAATCATTGAGTCTTGTACTGACCTTAAAGGTGTAGATAAGTTATCTACATTTGATATTGAATATCTCTTCCTTCAGATTAGGACAAGATCGGTAGGTGAAAATGTTGAGGTTGTTGTTACATGTCCTGATGACAATGAAACAACGGTGAAAGCATCTATTCCTCTAGATGCAATTGAAATTAAAAAAGATCCCAAACATAAGAAAGAGATCAAACTTGATGATGAAACTATTCTGACTATGGGATATCCTAGTCTGGATATGTTTGTGAAAATGAATTTCACTGATGAGAATATGATTGATCAGGTCTTTGACCTCGCATCATCTTGTGCAGAAACTATCACAGATACCAATCAAGTGTATTCGTGTAAGGATGCCTCGAAGACTGAGTTGAAAGAATTCTTTGAAGGTATGAATTCAAAACAGTTTGCTATGATTCAAGAGTTTTTTGATACCATGCCCAAACTTAGTTATGAATTAAAAGTAACCAATCCAAAAACACAAAAGGAAAACACAATTCTTCTTGAAGGTCTTGCCGCTTTTTTCGGATAGCCCTTCTACATAATAATCTTCGGAATTATTATGAATCTAATTTTGCTCTGATGCACCATCACAAATGGCCAATGGATTACATTGAAAATCTAATGCCATGGGAGAAGGAGATCTATGTTAACCTTCTCATTCGTTATCTAAAAGAAGAAGAACGACGTTACAAGGAGCAGCAGAATCGCTAATGGCTAAAATACAAGCATATAAGTTTGTTAGTACGGGAGTAGCAGAAGCATCTCGTTTCTCTTCCGTACGTGCCGCTGCTGCTCCCATCACTGCTATTAATAATGTCGGCAAAACTGTAGAAGGGATTGGCAATGTCATTGGCGATCTCAATTCGATTGCTAAAGGTACTCTAGCTGCTCAAACGAAACTCAGAGAGCAACAGAGAAGAAGGTTAAGACAAGAAAGAGATAGGGCTGCAGAAGCAAGACAAGAAGCAGCAACGAGTAAGTTAAAAACTAGAAAGCGTAATCCAGATAAAGATAATGAGAAGGTAGCAAAACCAAGTTTCCTTGATAAACTTAAGGATACTATTTTAAACTTCCTTAATCCATTTACATCTTGGTTTAAGATGCTAGCCACGCTAGTCATTGCCAAAGGTGTTTTTGATATTCTTACTGATAAAGAGAAGCGAGAGAAATTTTTAGAAACATTTGAGAAGGCAAAGTGTGTCTTCGGTAAGATCTTTAATTTCATCAAAGGATCTATAGAAAAAGTATGGGGTGGTTGGCAGAAATTAACTGGTAGTGAAAGTAACTTTCTAGATCGTCTTTCTGGTCTTGGTGAGTTACTGTTAGGACTGACAGGACTCTGGGTCGTATTCAATCCCCTTAAGGCATTGAAGGGTCTCTTCAATCTTGTCATGGCAGGTGTTGATGCACTTTTTGGAAAAGATCCAAAACCAAAACCAAAAGCTGATGCACCTGATGATGCAAAACCAAAGGTAACACCTGCAGATACTCCTGATGCTCCTGCTCCCAAGAAAAAGAATTGGTTGCAGCAAAAGGCAGACGATGCCCTTGCATTCTTAGATAAGAAAGCAAAGCAAGCCTGGGGACTGACATCTGACTGGGCAATTAAAGCATACAAGGCACTTCCCGAAGCAGTTAGAAAGAAGTGGGAAGCAATTGCTCAACTTGGTAAGAAACTTGCAGCGAAAGGTGCCGAGTATGGGACTAAGTTTGCTAACAAGATAGGAGATGCCAAAAAGTTTGTTACTGAAGGAATTTCTAGTTTAGGTACAAAGTTTAAGGACTTTGCTTTACAGAAAATACTTGCTCCAATCAAAACTTTATTTGAGCCATTAGTATCTAAGATTAAAAGTATTGGTAGTAAAATTACTGATGCTTTGATGGGGTCTCCTGTTGGCAAACAAATCGGAGAAGCATTAAAGAAGAAGGGTATCAACGGCATTGCTGATACTGGAAACATTCTTAAGAAGGTTGGTGGCGCTGCTCTACCTGTGATTGGTGGTGTAGTTAATATGCTATTTGCTTATGATCGATTTGCAGGTGGCGATCCTTTCGGTGGACTTTTAGAAGCATTGTCTGCTGGTTTTGATTTATCTGGTCTTGCTGGATTTGTCCCTGGTCCTGGCATCTCAATGGGCATTGATGCGTACATGTTTGCTAGAGATCTAGTGCCTGGCATTCAGCAGTATGAAGAGAAGATCATTGATGGCATTCCTGGTGCTAAAGAGATCGGCAATAAGATGAAAGAGATTGGTAAGAAGTTACCAAAACTAGGCGACTTGGTGATGCCAAAGGCACAGGAGAAAGCAAAAGGTGGTATCATTGCTGGTGCTAAATCCATCATTGGATTGGGTAAGGGCACTGGTGATATGTGTGCCAATACAACCAGAGCAGCATTGAGAGCAGCAGGTCACCCCGCAGCAGCCAAACGTACTCAGCTTGGTGACCTAGACACTCCCAAAGGCACCAAATATAATGGACCAGACTTCGCAGCATCTTTTGCTGGAACTGATATGGGTAAAATTATTACCAATAGATCAGAGATGCAAGCAGGGGATCTACTTTTGTGGAGAGCAGATAGAGATATCAATCCAGCAAAAGGTATCTTGAAAGGTGCTGTTACTCACGTTGGTATTGCTGCCGATAAAGGTGCTAAGAATCAATATGATCATAATAGAGCTAAGGGTTTTCACTATAGACCTTTCTGGGATAGTTATGGGGGCACTAGTTGGTTTGCTGGTGTTAGACTAGGTGGATCTGGGGGATCCATTCCTCCTGCTGCAGGCAATGAAGGATCTGATGATGGTGCAAATAGCACTGGCACATCTGGTGGTGATTCTGTGCAGTCTCAATCACTTAAGAATCCCATGGAAGCATTTGCAGATCTTGCTTCTAAGTTGACAGGTGTTGATGTAAGTAAAGCATTCCAGAAGGAAGAAAAGGCAGCTGCATCAACTCTGACACCATCATATTCAGACACGGCAATGCTTGGAAAGTATAATTTCTCTGAGCAGTTTGCTATAGATCAGCAAGATCAACTTATACCATTCCCAATCGTATTTGATACCGCAACACCAGTGTTCTTACCACAAGCAATAAATATTGATACAAAGATTGTTTTTGGTAGCAAGTCTTCCTTCTTAGATAAGTAATGGCAACTGTAAAGAAAAACTCTAAAATAGATCTCTACAAGTTTGTTGCTGCTCCAAAACCAAGAGCAGCAACAGGCAAAGGTAAGGAAGCATCTAGAGAAGTTGCCTTGGTCCAAGTCTTTCAAGTGCAGACTAAAGCAATCAACAACCTTGGTGCTAGTCTAAATTCTATCGCCAAGTCATTTACTGAGTTTAGAGAAACTCAGTTTGCAATCTTCAAAAACATTGAAGCACAAACAAAGACGGGATTCAATCCTGTCTTTAACTTACCTACTGCGCCACAAAATACTGGTTCTGGACCAAAGGAGCAGACGAAACTTGTACCTCCCAGTTGGTTGGAGTCTATATTTGATCTTATCAAGGGTGTTATTCTAGGAGTCTTAGCAGCAGGTGCAGTTAAGTGGTTAAGTAATAAAGAAAATAGAGAGAAAACTAAAGAGGCATTAGAAAAACTTTTTGATATTCTCGGTAAGATTACAGACTTCTTCGGCACGGTTGCATATCATGCCATCGATGGATTGTGGCAACTGCTTTGCAATGAAGATGCAAGTTGGTTAGATAAGTTTGGTGGATTTGTCAAAGGATTTGTTGCACTAGGCACAGGTCTTTTGGCAATCCGATGGTTGAAAAATCCCATGAAGATTCTTAAGGACTTCAAGGGTGCCTTTAATGGACTTAGTAAGTCATTGTTTGATGCTGGAAAGTCACTTAAGGGTAGACTTGTTAAGGGTGGATTGCTTGCAGCAGGTGTTGCTGCAGCTGCATGGGCAGCAAACGAAATGTTTGGCAATAAAGATAACAAAGAGAAAGAGTATGAAGAACCTGAATTCAAAAAAGGTGGTAGATTACCTCAACGTGCTAGAGGCGGATTTATTCAGGGTCCTCAGTCTGGTTATCCAGTATCCTTAGATGGTGGTAGATCTACAGCATTCATTGGTCATGGTACAGAATACGTTGCCCAGAAAGCAAATGGTGGTTTTGTAATTCCTATTGATACTCCAGCAACTAGAAACAATCCTGGTCTTATGGGCAGGAGAGTAGATGAAGCAGGTCGCATGGGATATAATCTCGGCGGAATGTTTGACAAACTTCCTGGATATGCTAAAGGCGGTAATGTTAAACCAAGCAATAATACAAACTTAGAAAAGGAAACTCAGAAGGGACTTAACACTGGACTGACAGGTGGTGGTGAGTCTGCTGTTATTGCTGCTGGTAAAGCAATTCTCAAGAAGGGATTTACAGTTGCTGAGCACCCAAACTTTAAGAAGAATAGTCATAGCGGCAGTGGTGCTAATACTGGAAAGGGATATGTAAAAGAAGGTGGACAACGAGTTGGTGGTCACTCCAGAGGATCTGCTCACTATAAGAATCTTGCGATTGATGTTACTGACTGGAGACCTGGAGACTGGAAAGGCAGGACTGTACAATTAGCAGAGCAAGTATTTAAGAATAGGAAAAAGTTAAAGGCAACACAAATCATTCATGATGGTTGGGGGTCATGGTTTGCGGGTCAGTCTAACAAGGGTGGTGCTATTGGCGGTCACCCAACACACCTACACATTGCCTTTGCTAAAGGTAAAGGTGATAATACTGCAGGATTAACTAGTGGCACTAAAACCAAAACTGGTGGTAACTATAGTGTTAAACTAGCAAAGTTGTTAGCAAACTATGAAGGTCTCCGAGAGAATGCATATGCAGATGCAGTTCACGGATGGAAAGTACCTACGATTGGTATTGGTGCCACATATTATCCAAAGGGATTCCGTCTTTCTGGAAAGGTTAAGAAGGGAGATAAGATTACAAAAGAAGAAGCATATTGGATCAAGTCTAAGCATATTGATGAGCACAGGCAAAGACTTTACAATGAGGTAGGTAAAGCAGAGTATCAAAAACTTCCCGACAATGTAAAGGCACCGTTGGAATCTAAGGTATTCAACTACGGTAGTCTTGGAAGCACTCTAGTCAATCTAATCAAAGAGGGAAACAAAAGCAAAGACTACAGTAAGATTGCTGCATACTTTAAAAATACACTAGCTAAACATAATAATAAAGTTAATTCCTGGAGAAGGAATGATGAAGCAGGGATCATTGAAACTGGAAAGAGTAAGCGAGTAGGAGTTTCGTTTACTGGCGAGGGATCTGGAGACTCTGGTGATGATACTGATTACGATAGTGAAAGTGGTGATGATCTAAATGTTGATGGAGAGGATACACAAACCGCTGATAAACTTCTAGATCCAAGAGAAGCATTTGGTAATTTTG
>Ga0099849_1000479_pt1 | contig 18514 bp, 9 predicted proteins | sample CB_VirMetaG_4_FD_78177 | JGI IMG/M metagenome (GOLD analysis project Ga0099849, IMG submission 78177) | Freshwater to marine saline gradient viral communities from Chesapeake Bay - CB_1508_1M Viral MetaG | ecosystem: Environmental > Aquatic > Marine > Coastal | place: USA: Chesapeake Bay... | reverse complement strand
CGTACAAACAAACACCTCCCTGTATTAAAAGCAAGACGTAAAGGTTATTCGTACAAAGCTGCTGCCATGCTTGTACGTAATTACTTTCATCTACGCAATTCTAAAAACTTTGTATTTGCTGAGCAGAAAGAATACCTCATTGGGGACGGTATACTCTCAAAAGCTTGGGACTTTATCTCTTTCATAGACGACAATACAGCTTGGACTCAGCCACGATTGATTGACAAAGAAATGCACAAGCAATCTGGGTATAAAAAACGAGTCAACGGGGCAGACGTAGCGCTTGGTATGAAGTCTCAAATAATAGGGGTAAGTCTTAAAGACAACCCTGACAAAGTACGTGGTAAAGCTGGGGAGCTTATATTCTTCGAAGAAGCAGGTTCATTTAACGGACTATTAAAAGCTTGGGAAGTAGCGATGCCTACAATGCGTCAAGGTTCTAAAACTCTTGGGACAATGATAGCCTTTGGAACAGGTGGTGAAGAAGGAGTAGGATTTGATTCTCTTGAAGAACTATTCTATCATCCTGAAGCATACGACTGTATGGCTTTTGACAACATATGGGATGCAGGAGCATCAGGAACTAAGTGTGGATTTTTTGTCCCAATCTATCAAAACTTGGATGGATTTATAGATGAAGACGGGAATTCACTAACAGAAGAAGCTATAAAATTTGAAGAGGAACAGAGAGAAAAGAAAAGAAGGGCAAACGACCCAAAAGCTTTAGATCAGTACATTGCAGAACACCCATTCTCCCCGCAAGAAGCTACACTGCAAGTAACAGCTAATATCTTTGACGTAAACTCTTTAAAAGAACAATACAACAAAGTAATAGCTCACAATTTGCAGTCAGAAGGGACAGCAGGGATATTGTATTACACTAAAGAAGAAAAAATAGCCTTCCGCCCTAGCAGAGAAACTACCCCAATTTACAAATACCCCCACAGAAAAGGGGATGATATTAATGGGGCAGTTGTATTGTATGAAGAACCATTTAGAAATAAAGACGGGGATGTGCCTCACAATCTCTATATTATCTGCCATGACCCTTACGCACAGTCTGGGAGTTCAGATAGTGTTTCTCTCGGTGCTGCTTACGTACTAAAACGCCCAAACAACTTATCTAAACCTGATGACATCATTGTAGCATCTTATATAGGACGCCCAAACACTCAAGATGAATACAATCGAAATCTATTTATGCTTGCAGATTACTTCAATGCTAAGATAGGTTTTGAGAATGACCGTGGGGAATTGATAGCTTACGCTAAAAGATACAGAAAGCTACACAAACTGCAAGAAGAGTTTGAGATGCTTGATAAAAGAGAGCTTAGGTCAACTAACACCAGAAGACAATACGGCATGCACATGACTGAGCAACGTAAACGTCAAGGGGAAATATACATACGAGATTGGCTAATCTCCCCACGAGGTGTAGATGAGGATGGGAATGTAACCCTTAATATGCACAAACTCTATGACCCAGCTCTTTTACAGGAATTAATTAAATTTAACCACAAAGGAAACTTTGACCGTGTTATGGCACTGATGATAGGAATGTACCACACGCGAGAGTTATATAATAGAGAGGTGGTAGAAATTACACAGGACCGTTCTATGGATGATTGGTTCGATAAGAATTATAGATAATTTACAATAATTTTGCAAGGATATGTACGGTTCCCACAAAATCCCCCAACAAAGACTCCCAATAACCCAAAAGACTGAGAAATGGAGAGAAGAATGTGTAGATGCATTTATCAATCTATCAAAGTTTGGGTTGTCTGAGCGTAGAAACTACTTAAAAACCTTGTATGACTACTACAATGGGGAAATAGATGAGCAAGACTACAAATACGTACTTAAACCTTACGGGCGTACGCGAGAAAACTTCCCATCTAAACTGCGTAACTACCCAATTATAAAACCTATCATAGACCTTTTACTTGGGGAAAAGTCTAAACGCCCAATTAACTATAAAGTTATTGCAACAAACTCGGATTCGGTATCTATAAAAGAAGAAGCTAAAAAGAATGCACTATTAGCTTCTGTACAAGCTTTGTTTCTGAATCAAGTTGCAAAGATGACTAATCAAGATATCGGGGTAGAGGATTTAGAACTCCCAGAGCAAATAGCCGAACAATTTGAAGCATCTTATGTAGACAGACGAGCAATTAACGGGCAAGCTGCATTAAACTACATAATGCAAAATGAAGAGGTTTACGATAAATTACAAAAGCTTTTCTTTCACTTTTTAGTAGCCGGAGAATGCTACACAGAGAAAGGAGTTAGAAGAGACGAACCTTTCTATCAAATAATAAACCCATTAGATGTAGACTTTGATAAAGACCCAGACATCGACTTTGTAGAAGATGGGGATTGGGCTATTATTAGAAAGTTTGCGCACGCCTCAACACTTATTGATCAATTTGGGGAGTATTTAACAGACCAACAAGTATTAGATCTTGAAAATCCACATCAAACTTCAGTAGACTCTTACCTCTTGTACAGAGCAGAAGCTTCAGGAGCAGATGATAACATATACAGAAACAGACTTATAGAGTGTGTAACTGTATATTGGAAAAGCCGTAAACGTATTGGGTTTGTTGAGTATGTAGATGACAACACAGGAAGTGTTGAGATATTTCAAGTAGATGAAGATTTTAAACTACCGCAAGAACTTAGAGAACGTGGAGGCAAAATAAAATACGAATGGGTTAACGAAGTATGGAAAGGAACTAAAATTGACAATAGATTCTTTATAGACATAAACCCAATAGCCAACCAAAGATTATCACTAGACAATCCATCAAAATGTAAACTTCCTGTAAACGGACGTAAATACTCTGACATTAACTCTAATAACATCTCATTAGTTAGCCTAGGCATCCCCTACCAGCTCAACTACAATATCTACAAATACCGTCTTGAACTCTCGATCGCTCGATCAAAGGATATCATCGCTCAATTCGATATCAACATGATCCCTAAGAAATGGGATATGGATAAGTTCATGTACTACGTTGAGGGTACTGGGATAGCCTGGGTTGACTATAATAAAGAAGGGATACAACTATCTCCACAGCACCAATCAGTGCTAGATATGTCTATTAAAACCATACAACAATACATAGTCCTCTTGGATTCTATAATGTTAGAATGGGAGAAAGTATCTGGGGTAAATAGACAACGACAAGGTTCTATTGGACAATACGAAGGTAAAGGAACTTCTCAGCAAGCTATCTTACAATCCTCACATATTACTGAAGATCTATTCCGTAAATTCTCACACTTTGAACAACGTGAATTGCAAGGCTTGCTTGATTACTCAAAAGAAGCTTGGGTGAATGGGAAAAAAGCTATGTACGTAATGCCTGATATGACTGCAGAAACTATAGACATTGATGCATTAAAACATATGGAAAGTGAGTACGGAGTATTTGTATCCGACTCTGGTAAAGAACAAGAAAAACTTGATGCAGCACGTCAGCTAGCACAGTCTATGTCTCAAGGAGGAGTAAAAACTTCTGCAATTCTAGATATGTTCGATTCAGATAATTTTGTAACTATTAAAGACAAGATTAAAAAAGCAGAACGAGCGCAGCAAGAATTAGAAGAGGCGCAAAGACAAGCAGAACAAGAAATGCAGGCGCGTCAACTGGAAATTCAACAAGTGCAAATTCAGCAACAAGCTATCGACAGAGAAAAAGATAGACAGCTAGAACTTGAAAAAGCATTGATAGCTGCAGAAGCTAAAAATGATGGTGGTCAAAAAATACAGCTTGATTACGAAAGAATGGTGAGAGAGCTTGATCAGAAAGATAGAGAGCTTGATCTCAAACAACAAGCATTAGATAAAGAAGGTGACTTAACTCCAGACGGTGAATAATGACTAACGACGAAAGAAAATATTTACTTGAAGAAACTAAAAGAGCTCAAGCAAATGGGTTCGAAGGTTCTGTTTTAGATGTGTTTAGAAACCCTAATATTCTTCAAGAATTTCAAGCACAGTCAGTATTACAACCAACTCAAGGTAGTAATATTGAAATAGCTGCAACCCCAGAGCAACAACAGCAAGGTCTGAGAGGACGTTCTCAAGCTGAACTTCCAGCTCAAATGATTTTCCCTAACGTCCCTCCTAATACCCCATTTAATACTATGGGGATGAAAGCCCCAATAAATATAGAAAAGTATGAGTATGATGATGATGGGCAAGGACATCTGGTAAAATCATATAAGAACGTTCCCCCAGGCATTGCTAATCTCCCAATGGGTCCGCAGAGAGGGACAGTTATTGAAACTCCTGCTGCTCAATCAGGAGGTATTATTCAACCTAAAGGAGATCCTTGGGAATACCAATATAAAGATGGTAAATATCTAACAAGAAGAAGAGGATCTGAAAATTGGATAACTGCCAGAGGAAATGCATTAGAAGCAATTAAAACAAAAGTATATAAACTTCCACCTACTACTCAGCCTCCATCTAGATCTGCACAACAACCTAGAAGACAGGAAGAACGACCTGAAAGAAAAGTAGAAATACCAGCAGCTTTAGATAGAACTAGAGTCAACTCTACTCAAACTTCTGACAATATAGAATTAATACCGGGATTAAATCTAAATACTCCTGCACCTAGACCACGTCAACAACCTGCAAGACAAGAACCCACTACATCATCTGACAGAGTAAGAAGTGAACGTTTACCCAGATTTGATATTGGGGTTAGACCAAATGTAGCACAAGCAGATAATACTAGAACTAGCCCCTTCCCTACTCCAACCCGAGCATTAAACCAACCTGAGATAGATGAATTAGGAAGACCCTTGGCGCTTAGAAGAGAAGCAGAAAGAAGAGCGCAAGAAACACCTGGGGAAATTAGACCCGCATCACAAAATTACAGACCTAAAATTGAACCAAGTTGGCTTGAAAGAACTATTAATGAAGCTAGTGACGCTGCAGCAGAGTGGATAGATGAAAAAGCAAGCGGAGCAAAAAGAGTAGCTGGTAGAATTCTTCCAGCAGATGAAGAAAGTCTTATAGATGTTCCTGAAGAAAATATAGTAATCCCAACTGTAGAAAACGAATCAGTTCCTGTACAAGAAACCTTTAAAGAACTTGCTAGATATCCAGACGAAATAAAAGGGAACGAACTATCGTCGTTTGTACATACGTTTGATAATATAGAAGGAGGTACTTATAGAGTAGGACCCAAAGTAAAAGAACTATATAGTGGGTGGAATAAAAGACGAGGAGCTATCACTACTATGTCTGGGGCAGCAGTAGCACATTTCTTAAGAGATTCCGATGTTAGTGAAAACCAACAGTTTGCCCCAGAATCTTGGGAAATAGGACGTAACAATTATGAAATGAAGAATATGTCCAAGGAGGGCAAACTGATAGGATATACTCAAAAACAAATGAATGACCCAGAGCGCTACAGAATGATGTATCGTAAGAATGAAGATGGGACTTACAGTATTAAATACAAAAAACTAAAAGATATTGGGGAGGGAGATGCAGAATGGTCGTACGATCTCCCAGTATCAAGACAACATAGATTCTCAGACATAGATTGGGATAAAAAAGGAAAAAGTACTGGCTACCAAGCTTTAGGAGGAAGAACGTACTTCATACCATTAAAACCAGACGCTAAAGATATAGATTCAGAAAAAGGAATAGCAATAGATGAAGAAACAGGGCTAAATCATACAAGCATACCTGTCGGAAAAGGAAACGAATTTAGTAGATTTTCTGGAGGAAGTGTAGTTTTCTTATTCACAGATCCTAAAACTGGCAGAGAAATTGGCATAGATGTATCAGGATCTAAAGATGTTCTTAGAGATACAGGAAGAAAACTTATAGAACAATACGGTTTAAAAGAAGAAGATATAACAGTAGCTTATCACGATATGGGGTCTTACTCTGCTAAACCTGCATCAAAAAATGGTAAGCTAGATTACGATCAGTGGATAAACTTTAATGCATATAACAGAGGATTTTCTGGAGCCCCTCTTATTATAGCTAATCAACAAGCAGGAGGTATTAAGAAATATAAATTAGGAGGAGTTAGAAAATATCAAAGCGGTACCCCATCTCCTAACTTAACTGCTTTAGCGCAAGCTAACCCAGGCAATAATTACTTCAATGACATAAATTTAGGGCCAGCAGGTGCCTCTTCTAAGGCTGATGTTGAGGATGCTATACAATTTTACTACAATAATAATGGACAAACACAATTTGCTGTTCGCACTGGCTACGATAAAGGGGGTAATTCTCTATATCGTACAACAGATTTATCAGGATTAGAAAAAACTGTAAATTCTATAGAGGATGAAAATTTAAGAATGGCTGCCCTCGGTAATATGCCTGGTCCTTTAAGTTATAATAAAGGATATGCTAATCTTGATCTTTCCCCTGCCGCACGAAGAAGTTTAGGAAAAGAAAGCTATTTCGGAGATTTTGGTACAGAAGGTGATAGACAAGATATAGGATCTTGGGGAGCTTTTATGGGAACTATGAATTATCTTGACGTTGATCCAAAGACGTTAAAGATGCAGCCAATTAGTACTGTAAAGGTAGGACCAAGGTCTTCTAAAACTGCTGATTGTACTCCAACCCTCAAGGGAAAAATGCCAGAAAGCTGTAAATTAAAAAACTCTTGGGCTAGTGGAGGAGTTAGAAAATATCAGTCTGCAGGTCTTAAACTAACACCCTCAGACTTTGAATTTACAACTGATAGAACAAGAGGTAATGCTAGATACTTTACTGATCCTAAAACAGGAGAACCATTTCCTCTAGTAAACCTACCAGAAGCAACTGTTAGTGCAGAAAGAACTCCTTATTCACAAATATCAAATAATTCTAGGTTAGCTGGAGCATACCAAGCTAAACCTTGGTTTGAAGCAGCAGGTGATAATCCAGATAGTCCTTATTTTAAGATGGGACAAAGAATAATGAATGAAAGAATTGATGATCTAAATACTGCTGCATTTGCATATGAGTTCACAGGAATACCTGGATTTACAAGAACTATAGATAGATTACAAAATAATCCAGCTGATATATTTACACTTGAGGGTGGTCTTGATGCATTATCTTTGTTGGGACCAGTAGCTATAGGATCTAAAGCAACTAACGTTTTAAAACCTGCTAGTAATGCTCGTAAATTTCTTCCTAAACAAACTTTTTTAACAACAACTTCTTCTGCAGACGATGTTGGTAAAGGTTTTAAATCAGAAATAGATTGGAGAAATTGGGTAAAATATGCAGAAGATTTTGATAATAATCCTGACGTTGTTCAAAATTTGCTTGATATAGAGAGAAAAACTAAAGCTGATGGTACATGGATGAAAAATTCTGATGGATCTCCATTTCAAGGGACACCAGAAGAATTTGTAATACAACAAAGTGATAGATTTAAAAAAGCCTATGAGCAAGGTTATAATGAGGTCTATCGGGGGATTTCACGTAGAGAAAATAATGCAGTAAATCTTGATCCAGATTTTACAGCGGCTACTAAAAGATTTCCAAAAGGAGATAGAGCTATTTTTGGAGCTGACTATGACTTAGCCAAACGTTATGTAAAAGACATTGACCCAGAAACTGGTGATTTTTTTACTCCTGACAATCCTACTATACTAGGATCTAAAGATACAGGACCTGGAGTGTATAAATTAATTTACCCTAAAGGTAAAGAAGTAGAGTTTAATGCAATGGGGGATTTTTGGGGCGAATTAAATTTAAACAGATCTCAAACAAAATCTGCAATTAATAATACACTTGCAGAAAAAATAGAAGCTTTCAAAAGGGTTGAAAAATATTTAGGTCCCAAAAATGCCTTAGACCTTAAAAAAGTAATTAAAAATTTAGAAGAAGCAGCTCAAACAGCAGCTGATTCAGAAAAAGTTTTAGATCCTAATTTAGAAAAAATTAGAAAAACATTTCCTGGACTGACAACTACTGACGATTTAGCTAAATATATCGAAGGTACTGATTTAAGTAATATTAAATTAAAAAATGTAGATGATGGCGGTGTTGGAGATGTTGACATTATCAATAATGCTAAAGGAAGATACCTTAAATCTAAAAGAGGTAATATTCTTTTTGACTTAAATAACCCCAATGTATATAAAGCACTGGTCCCAGCAGCTGTTGGAGCAGGAACAGCGGCAGCAGCTGGATCAGGGCCTAAAGAAATAATCCCACCTGACTTTAGATATGGAGGACCTATTTCTTATGCGCCTGGAGGACTTCCAGGAGAAATGCTTTACAGATCTACATCTGCAGGAGCTCCTTTAGCATATGATTCCCCAACAGCTAATGGTTATCTTTTACCTGACCCTAATAGACCTGAGTTAATGAATACAGGAGCTACTGAATATAAAATGGGGGTAGATAATGATTTAATCCCAACAGTTGTAAATGGAATGTATTTTAATCCTGAGGATGCATACCAAAGATATAGACTTACGGGGGAAAAATTCAAACCAACAGCAGATCCCAGCGCTTACAGCAAATTCTACGATGAGGTAAATAAGCTTGGGATAATGAAACAAAAAAGAAGTGGGGGCAAAAAACCAAAATACAAAGCCCCTAAAATGTACTAAGTGCTATATATTTAATAACTCTTGTAAAAAATATTTTTATAGTTAAGCTATAAAATACTTTAAATACTTTTGTAAAACAACAAACACAATGGAAAAATTAGATTTAAACTCACTTTCTCTAGACAACGTTCTAGGAGATGGATTAGATTCGATCCAAGAAGACGAACAACTTCTTGATGAAGAAGTAGACGAAGTCGAAGAAACAGAAGAAGAAGATGATGATGATTCAGTAGAAACTGATGATGATTCAGATGATTCAGATGATTTAAATGACTCGGATGATTCCGACTCCGACCTAGATTCTGTGGCGAATGAAATTGCTAAGACTCTTGGATTTGAGTTAGAAAACGAATACGCTGATACAGTCGAAGGACTGACAGAGTTTACTAGGGATCTTGGACAGCAAATTGCAGAAGAACAATTAAACAGATTGTTTGAGCAATTCCCAGACGTACAGAAGCATTTAGATTATGTACTTGCTGGAGGAGATTCTAAAAAGTTCTTTGAGGCATACAATCCTAACACTGATTATAACAACTTTAAAATCAGTGAGAAGGATGTAAATTCACAAAGAGCAGTGCTTGCTCAATACTTGCAACTAAAAGGTCACGACGATCAGTTCATTCAAGAAATGCTTGAAGACTACGAAGACTCTGGAAAGTTGTACAATAAAGCAACACTCGCTCAATCAGCTATAGCTAAAGCTCAAGAAGAGTATAGACAAACTCTTATTGAACAACAAAAGCAAGAGCAACAACGTATCCAAGCAGAAAATGATAAGTTCTGGGATGGAGTTGCGGGAATTATAGAATCTGGAAATGAGTTTGCGGGAATCAGAATCCCCGACAAACAAAAATCTAAATTCTTTGACTATATCTCTGAACCTGTAGGTAGAAACGGGGAAACTCAAAGAGATATTGATTACGCTAATGCACAATTAGAAGTAAAATTAGCAATGGATTATTTGATGTACAACGGATTTAAACTAGAAGACATCATTAACACAAAAGCTAAAACTGTAAGCGCTAAAAACTTAAAAGAACGTATTACTAAAAACGAAGAGAGAGTTAAGAGTGCTTCAAAACAAAGTAGACGACAAAAAGATTTTGATCCAGACAATCTGGACATGACCGCGCTTTTTTAACATAGGCAACTAACAATTAAATAATTAGAATATCATGGCTTTAATGCAGGTTCTTAAAACCTATTACAACGACCAGCAGATGACCGACACAAACTCGTTGGTTAATGCTCTCATGGAGAAGCCCGAAGAGCTCTCCCCAATTATCACTCACCTTGCAGGACGTGAAGAAAAGAAATTCCCTCTTTCATTCTTGACTGAAGGTGTAGGTAACACTAAATCTATTGACCGCTTTGAGTACGAATACCGAGTGAAAACTCACGAAGTAAACGTACGTCCTGTAGTATCATCTTTGGGTACTGGTGCAGGTGGTTCTATCTTTACAGTAGTGTTCCCTGACAAGTGGTTTATTTTCCCTTACACGCTTGTATCTCAATCTGGGGTATTAGCGCGTATTATGTCAGAACCACAACCTACCGCAGGTGGTTATGAGTACAAATTGAAACTTGTATCTCCTGACCAATCTTCAATGCCAACTGCTGATATTACTGCAGGTGCATTGTTTGGTATGTTGTACGCAAACGTAGGTGTTGACTTCTCTCGTGGAAATGCTTCTAACTGGGCAGCTCCAGGTCTTGTTCGTTCTAAAATTGGTACGATTCGTAAATCTTACCACTTTGCAGGTAACGCTAAAGATTATGTAGCTCAGTTCGAACTTCCTATGAAAGAAGGCCGCACTACTAAACTTTGGATGGACTATGAAGAGTACCGTCACATGCTCAAGTTCAAAGAAGAGTGTGAAATGTACTACTGGTATGGTGAGAAAACTTATGACAACAATGGTGTTAACCAAATGTTGGATGAGAACGGACAGCCAGTAATTTCAGGTCCAGGTCTCTTTGAGCAAATTATCAACAAAGACACTTACTCAACTTTGACTCAAAACAAAATTGAGGATGTTATTGGTGATTTGTTCTACGGTATGACTGACGCTACTGACAAACAAGTAACATTGTTTACAGGTATTGGTGGTGCTCGTGAATTCGATCGTGCACTTCGTAACTACTACAGCGGTCAGAACAACGGATACCTTCAAACTACTGAAGCTAAATTCATTACTGGTAGCGGTCGTAACCTCGGAATCACTGGCTACTTTACTTCTTATGACCACATTGATGGCCATACTGTAAACGTAGTTAAAGTTCCATTGTTTGACCACGGCCCAGTAGCTCAAGCTTCTAATCAGCACCCAGAATCAGGCCTTCCACTTGAATCATACAGAATGGTGTTTGTTGACCAATCAACTTACGACGGTCAAAACAACCTTCAAATGATCAACAAAAAAGGTCGTGAAATGCTTCGTTGGTGTGTTGCAGGTTCAGTAGTTCCTAACGGATTTACTTCTACTGATACTCGCGCATCAGATATTGACGGTGCTTCTGTTCACATGCTTAAGACTGCAGGTATCTTGCTTCGCCGCTTTGATACAAGCTTAGATCTTCAGTGTGTTGCATCGTAATTTGTGTTTGGTTTGCAGAGAGGGGGGTGTAAAAGCCCCCCTTTCAAAACCAACTTTACTATAAATCCTAGTTATTCTTAAACTAAAAAAAGAACAATGAGAAAAATTATTATCAGACGCAAAGAGGTTTTGAATCACCTCCCAAAAGAGATTCGAGCAGGAGCTAAAGTAACAATTGGCTCTATTTATGTAGGACGCCAACCACTTAAAGGAGTGGAAGGCGAAGAAGCACAAAGACTTTTAAAGGACATTATTGACGTACCTTACGGGCATGTTGAATGGCCTAAAAAAGAAAAAGAATTTTGGGCATCTATGAGAGTTAAAGTTCCATTCGAAGGTGTAGAACTAGACATCAGTAAAGATGAGGACGGTCATCCATTTAACCCAATGGATTATTTAACTTACCAATGGTGTCTTAAACACAGACTTGTAGCTTCTACTAAAGAAGAGATGGAGGAAGATGGACGTAAACGTTTTTACATCTACGACCCAGAGAAAGATCTTCTTAAAAAGAATGCTGCAGTTAAAGTATCTAAAGAAGCTGATAAAGAGTTCATCAAACTTACAGGTAATGTAGATAAGATGAAGATGCTACTTAGAGTACTATCTACTGGATCTAGACCAGAAACTTTGACAGACATGGAGGTTGAAAATATGTTGTACGACATTAAAAACCAAAATGCTGCTAAGTTTTTGAAGTACGCAATTGATCAAGACTTAGAGATTAGATCTGAAATTTCAGAGATGATTGAATATGGTGTGATTCGTTTGATTGGGAATCAACATATTTACATTGATGAAACTATCGGGGAAAATATCACAGATACAATTGTATACTTTAAGAATAAAAAGAACTCAGGCGCAGTAAACGCTATGAGAGCACAACTTAAAGAACTGAAGTGACCATAAGTGAAATGCATATAGCTGTCAACCTGGGGGTGCAAAAAATTGCATCTTTCCAGGTTGACAACTTTTTACCTCAGGAAATTGACCATGAGTTAAACTCTGCTATGGATAGATTTATCAAGCAGAGGTACACCCCATTAGGTAATAAGTACAAAGAAGGATTTGAGCAATCTCAAAAACGAATTGATGACCTAAGAAATTTAGTATCGTCAACATTAATAAACACATTTGAGTTAGATGGTATTGTGCTAGCAGAGAACTTGTTAGAGGACCCACACTTTACAGATATTGTAGCTCTCCCAAATGACTATTTATTTTTAGTAAATTTGAGAGCTGTAGTGTCTGATGCTTGTAGACCTGCGACATTTCAAACAACAACAACTACATTTGCCTACCAAAGAATAAGTATCACACCCCCAACAACTGGGTATATACTTACAAGTATACAAATGCAATTAGAGTCTAATAACCTAACAACAATTATTCAAAGTAATGCTGGGCTAACCTACGATCAACTTTTAGATTCTAATAATTATACTAATAACTGCTGCTCACCAGTCCTCTCAGTAGAAAGTAACTACGGAGGAACAGTAGAATTTACCCCAACTGTGGATGGTAATGAAATTTACTTAAAGATAGATACTCAAATATTTGCAGGGCCTTTAACAACTTCATTAATTTGGGAAAACCCAGTAACAGGAGATACTCAAATAGTAACAATGGAAACACACGAGGAACACGTACTTAGAAGAAGATCAGTTCCATCTGGATTAAATGTTACTAGAAGATTAGTTGCTTGCAACTATGCTCAGTTAGATGACATCTACACTCTGTTAAAAGATCCATTTAACACAACTAAATCTACGTACCCTAAGTATACATTTAATGAAAACTTCATTAAAATTTACACAAACGCAGAGTTTATTGTAACAGGTGCAAGAGTAACATACATAAGAAGACCACAAAGAATGAATCGAATTCTTGGAGTTGGATGTGAACTACCAGAACACACTCATCAAGAAATCGTAGAAATGACTATAAAAAGCATACTAGAGGGAATACAAGACCCTAGGTATCAATCACAATCCATAGAAACAATGGAAAGTGAATAATTAATCAATCAATTAATGTTTAATCCCTAAAAACAATTAAAATGGGAACTAATTTATCACAGGTGTTTATTTCAAACATCGACGTTTTGGAGTCAGGTACGTCTTTTACAGGTATTGCAAGTACTCCTGAAATTGGAATCTGGAACCTTGCAGGTAACTCTGGAGCAGGCGCTTATGTAAATACAGCCTTGTACCAAGCTAGTGCTGACTTGACAGATGATGACTCAGGTGAAAGCCTTGTAGCTATTGCAAATCCGTTGTGGTTCTACAACAACTTGCAATTTGTTCAAGGTACTTCAGGTAACCCAATTGCTACCCCAATCATTAATACACGTAACATTCGTCGTATTAAATATGATCCGTTCGTAGTATCTGCAGGTCACCAAACTGTTCTTGATATTGGTACTGCCCTTAACAGCCGAAACGCAACCTTTAAATTTGTAATTCGTACTACTCCTGTAGATCAGTTGAGTTTTTATGATGCAGATGGTACTGGTTTGCCCGATTTGTCTGGAGGCGGCTATCAATTTCCTTTAGGAGCATTCAACACCACTAACCACAAAGTTATCAACGTTGAGTCATTGTTTGCAGATCGTCCAACCAACGATGAAGCTGGTCTGTATGATCACTTGGTTACTCTTATTGCAGCTAACCCTGTACTGAATGCTTTGTTCAATGTTACAGATAACACAACTACCTGCACTATTGCAGCACGTCACCCTGGTGTTATCTTCGATCTTATCATTAACAATGATACTGACGAAACTACTCTTGCTTCTTCAGTTCAAACTGTAACTGGATTTGTACCAGGAACAGGTAATGCTTGGCAAGTTCTTGGTGAGGAAATTCGTTGCAGAAGCCGTTACGGTAACTTCAACCGCATGTACCTCCCACAGAACATGATGACATACACCCAAACTGCGTATCAGTACGACAAAATCACTATCGAGTACGAACACAACTGGCCAACTTCTACAGGTATTGCACCTGCTGGAACTCTTAACCAAGTTGTATTGTACTTTACTGATTCTGATGGTACTGCTCCTGTAGTTGGTGATGCAGGCACAGCTACTTACGATGATGCTTTTGGCATTACTATCGCAACTGCTGCTGAATTTATTTGGTAATACTAACAAGGGGGAGGTTGGGAAACTGACTTCCCCCATTTTTTACTCATTATGATAACAGCTATATCCCCAAATTGTAGACAAATATTCTTTAACATTCCTGTTCCAAGCACCATTCTTAGTGGTTCAGTTGTAACTATTCAAGTGACAAATGGAGATGGGACTATTACCAATTTCCCTGCAATTGCTTTAGGGGGGTACATTATCATTAATGTAAGTTTAGATTGCGTTGGGGTACTACAGTACTCTGTTATTCGTAACAATGAAACTATTCTTACTGCATTACTTGTTGCTAGTTGTGAGATTGATTGCTGTATAGCAAAACTTGTAGAATCTGCAATTAACTGCACATGTCATTGTGACAAATGCAAAGAAGAGTTGCTACGAGCTGAGAAAATACATTTACTTCTTGGGGCTGCAAAGTACACCGCAGAAATAAACGGGAACTACGAAGATGCAGTAGCTAAATATAATAAAGCTAGAGAATTTTGCACAGAGGTATGTGCATGTGGATGCTAAACTATGAGATTCTTTTACGCACAATCCAGTAATAACAAAATAGTTGTCACAGCTCCGTGGCAGACTTTTGCATCCTATCAAATTACTGACCAGGCAGTAGGTGTAATTCCTTACGCCTATACTGATAGCTCAGGGAGACGTAGTTTTAAAGAAACTGATATAAAAGAAGTAAACTACTACCCATTAAACAGTAAACACTTTAGAATAGAGGTTCTATTCTCAAACACCTTTAAACCTCAAGGTGGAGCTACAATACAGCTAAAAGCAGTATTCTCTAAATCTAAAAGTACTCAAATATTTTCTCTCCCTTACGTAAAATCAAGTTCTGTAGATATTGGGAGAGGCAGTACTGAACCTAGAACTTTAGCTATAAGTAGAGAAAATGATTTAGAATCTCCGCTAACTACATTTAAAGTATACGTAGACGGGGATTATGTGGAGACAGAATCTTACAGCTCTAAAGCATTTAGCGCAGACATAAGTAAATATGATAGCATAAACAGAAGATTAGAATACGTAGGGGTAACAAGTTCTAATATAACCTCTAGTCAAATTCTGCAAGCCATCAGCAATAATCAAGGTAAGTATTTAACTACCTCAAATTTTACAGAAGTATACAACGAAAACTCTTCATACTTCTATGTATACATAGAAAATGTTTCTACAGAGTTTATAGAATTCCCCACTAAAACAAGAACAAGGGGAGATGATTGCTTTGATTCAACAGCCTCGAATTACCAATCCCTCGCAGAAATAAATAACAATAGCTGTGTATACACTTTAAGAGAGCCTGAAAATATTGTAATAAAAACAACTGTACGAAATAGTTTGTCAGATGTTTTATACATAGAAAAAAACTTAAGCTCTTCTACATTTACAAATGCAACTGACTTTTCCTCTACAACTTTAACAGTAAAAGGAGTTGCAGATACTAGTCCAAGTACAAAGGCTTTAAATATAGAAGGAGATTTTGCAGTACTTCAAGTTGGATGGGAAAATACCGAAGCATCATTAGCTTTAGATACTTACTTTAATTCTTCTCCTACTGCAACTATAAGCATTAAAGAAACTGTTACTGGAGGTGGAACAGGAACTACACGAGGCTTTACATTCCCATTATTAAAAATTGCATCTATCGGATGCACAGACAATACTGCATTAAATTACGATGCTAATGCAGAAGAAGCTTGTGCAGACTGTTGCATGTACTGCGAAGATTTAAGAGCAGTGCTGCAAGCACAATGGCCTGGTAGTGGTGCAGTATCAGCAATAGCCACAACTAACGATGTAACTGATGACGATAACACTCTTGTAATAGGAAACTTTGCGCTTCAAGGTTCTAGTGACGAATATGCGTTTTACTTATCTCAGTCTCCAGGATCTTACTGGACTATAAACATCTATGCAGATGCTGATGTAGTTCCAGATGCAAATTTAAATAATGGGGATCAAGCTACTCTACTAGGCTCAGCTTTAGTATCAGATATCAATGATTCTAGTAGTGCTAATTCTGTCCAACATTTAACTGGGCCTTCAAATAACTCAGGGCTATTCCCAGGTCAAACGTATTGGGCAGAATATGTATTTAATAATGGAGCTGGCTGCACTTGGTACGTGTATCAAAAATTTCCAGTCCCTTATAATGGATGTTTAGACCCATCAGCAACAAATTATGATCCCAGCCCAGGTAATACAGGTAATGGAGATTGTGAGTATCCTGACGATATTACAGTCTGTACTCAAATTGTTGTTGCAGCTTTGTCTCAACCTACGCTAATAAATAACGATCAAGCTATAACTACATTAACAATCTACGGAATGTCGTCTGATGGAGAAAATGTAGATGCTTTTGGGATATTTACAGCAAACTATTCACTCTTCGATAATTCTCAAACTCCTCCTGCATTTTTAGGAACTTTTAATATAGCAGAGAATTCTGCAGCAGGAGGAAACAACCCATTTACATACAACATAATTATTCCACAAAACACTACAATTAACGTAAATATAGTAGATTTAGGATCTACATGTGGAGAAGTATTAACACTTGATCACCCAGGAATTGTAACTATTGGGGGGTGTACTGACCCGTTTGCTGTAAACTACAACCCTAACGCAAACGTAGATGATGGCAAATGTTTTTACTGCGATGAATTCTCTATAACAGCTTCATCAGTTAATCCAACGGGAGACTGTGAAGATAGTAACTGTGATGGAGATATAAGTTTTGAGGTAAATGCTCCTGGAGACTTTCAAATTACGCTTTTCTCTAATCTATCTTCTTTTCAACAACAACTTGCTGTAAATCAAACTGACGTTAAAAACTTATGCTCAGCTATCTACTATGCTACTGCAGTACTGTACTTTTCTAACACCGAAAATACTTGTGAAGTAAGTACGCAGTCCCCAATTCCTTTAACTGTAGATACTAGTGGATGTGGGTGCACTAACCCTGACGCTGTTAATTACAATCCTGCAGCTACTACTGATGACGGAAGCTGTTTAATAGTTGGGTGTACAAATCCATTAGCAATTAACTACAATCCAGACGCTTCTTTTGATGGGGGCAATTGCATATTTAGTGCAACTTACGAACCAGAATGTATCCCAGATTCTGTAATGACTACTGTTTCCCCAATAGATTATGAAACAACTTTAGATAACATAAAAGCTTGTGTAGCTCAAGAAGGTACACGTATGTTGTTTAAAATAAGAGGGGGCATTATATGCGATACAACAGAGCAAATTAAACTTACTCTTGTATCGTATCTTCTAAACAGAATAGGGTTAGAATGCTTGTACAACTGTAACTATACTTTCCCTTATACTAATAATGGTGGGGAACTTCCAACAGGTACAGAAACTTATTTGGAAACTTTTATTAACTTTGTTCGCAAGTACTGTACAGTATGCTCTGTTGACCAACACTTACCAACTGTAAACGAACAGGGGGAATCTAATATATTAAACTTCATCTCCTTTGAAAATGGGGATAATATAGATTTATAATGGCAACAATTACTGAACTAGCAGCTCTTACTAAAACCAATGTTACTGCGAATGACTACTTATTGGTAGCTAATGCAGCTAAACAGACTAATAACAAATTCCTGTTATCTAGTTTATTCCCCACAGTTCAAACTAAATCTGGGGCATCTGGAGAAAACCTTTATGTAGATATTACAGATAAAAATGTAATTAACTTAAAAGGGATTGAGTCAGCGAACAATAAAATAACCGTAGCTACTGCTTCTAACGATATAGTACTCACGTTAGCAGAATCAAATATAGATCTCAGCAATTGTGATAACACAACCTCTGCATTTTTATCTACTGTTAATCTTACATCTAATGTAACAGGCACTCTCCCGGTAGCTAATGGAGGTACAAACGCTACCTCATTCTTAGATAAAGCTGTAGTAGTAACTCAAGCTTCAGGCACTGATACGCTTAGCTCTTTAGCTATGAGCACCAACGGTCAACTATTGATTGGGGGTACTAGTGGTCCACAAGTAGCTACATTAACTGCAGGTACTAATATTACTATCACTAACGGTGACGGAACAATTACTATCAACTCATCTTTAGCATCTGTATCTTCAGATTTAGATATGAACAACAATGACATTGACCTTGGAACAGG
>Ga0099849_1000476_pt1 | contig 18535 bp, 17 predicted proteins | sample CB_VirMetaG_4_FD_78177 | JGI IMG/M metagenome (GOLD analysis project Ga0099849, IMG submission 78177) | Freshwater to marine saline gradient viral communities from Chesapeake Bay - CB_1508_1M Viral MetaG | ecosystem: Environmental > Aquatic > Marine > Coastal | place: USA: Chesapeake Bay... | reverse complement strand
CATACTCTTCGTTTCCAATCATTTACCTAAACCAATGGACCAAATCGACAGGTTTTTCACTATCAACACTCTCCCCCCAAAGTATGAAGATCTCTTCTTTCTTTGGCAGAATCGTGACATCGAAATGGATGAAGAAATCGAGTTGTTTCAGTTCCTAATTGACACTGATTTAGCATGGGAAATTGATGAGAACTTTGAACGACGTGCAGAATACTTTATCGCGGAGGGTTTGTGTTACTTTGTGCCCTCTGAGAAAACCAGTTGACTAAGTGGCACAACCCCTCTTGATTTTTGCCCAAATCTGTGCCATATTAGGAACATGGAAAACAACCCAACCCAAATGACCTACCGTTCTGCTTACTCTATCACTGGCAATCGCATCATGATTGATAACGAAACTGGCAAGTTCTTTGTTTCTCTTGCCGAAAACAATGAGTTTCAGCAAGTTATCGCAAGTCTCTACGATTTCGTTGTTGATAACAACGCAGATGCTGATATGGCATACGATTGGGTATGCGATCAGTTGGATATTTCCACCTTCGTTGCTGATAACTATGCTTGGGATATGTTCTACGATGTGTGGCAACAGGCAGCAGAAGTTGCTGATCTCGATGATGCTGTCATCGCAGGAGATTCTCGTTACTGATATACACTAACCCCTGAACATTCGCATTTCAAACTAACAACATCATCATGCAAAATCACTTGACTGACTACATTCACTCTAAAGGTTATACCGTCAAAGAGTGTTACAAACCTGCCAAACTTGGTGAGTTTCCTAAAAACATTCACGGTCGTATCTTCGAGACTGAAGAAGATTATCGTGAAGCAATGCACGACTTTCTGAATGGAATGTGATCTAAATAATGATGCTACATTGTAACACCATGTCACCCAAATACGACGCAAATTACTATCACATTCTTCGCAAATATGACCAGAATGATGATGGTGATTGGGATGATATTGTCTCCCCTGATGATTACGATGAGATTCTAGATCGTAAGAGATTTGTACGATCTAACCCCTACGAATGGACCCACTATTCTAAACCATGACTTTCTCTCCTAAGTATCTCATTGCCTTCACAATCCTGTTTGCGGGAATGGTATCGTGCAATGCAATGTTGGCAGTGCGTGATAGCGGAATCATTGAACAAATGTCCGCAAAGCAACAACAACTCTGTGCCCTTGATTCATCATATTGCAAATGACTTACGAAGAATTGTTAGAATTGATCTACAAACTTGATCCACAAGAACTAAAACAACGCATCAACATTTACATCACTGAAGATGATAAAATGCTCAAGGTAAGTAACTTTCACCCCCAGGGAGTTCCTGATAGGAATCTGCCACACTTTTCAGTCTAAGTAAAGAGAAAAGACCTCTGGGGTGTGCCAGTCTACTAAGTGTCCACCAAACCCCCCACAGACCCCCCAGAGGTGCCATACTATGTACATCAGGGGGAGGGAAACCAACCCCACACACAAACCACTCAAATGACTAAGCAACAGGCACTCTACAATTTCCGTCACTATCATCACGGAGTTGTGCGTGGTGATGTAGTCTACACTCGTGAGAATTGGAACAACTTCACCGACTATCTTTGCAAGAATGGTAACATTACCATGAAGCAATATGAGTCCTGGACTAATCCTTTCTGATTCACACTTTTCTCTCTTCATTTCTCACTTTTCATTCCTGATCATGCGTAAGATTGAAACTCAAATGATTGCCGCAGTCAATCAATCAATCGACTGGAAATCTGCTAATACTCGTGTTGAGTATATTGCAGAAAATGACACCTCTAAAGTGTATCTGCACGACAATCATATTGCAACGATTGGTGATAACTTCATGGAAATCTTTGACGGTGGTTGGCAAACTACAACCACTAAATCTCGTCTCAATTCTTTAATCAATGCCTTCTGTAATGCTCCCACCGATGGTGTCTTTCAAAAGCAACATCAGTGGTACATTCGTGATAACAATGTCACCCGAGATTTTGTCAATGGTTACATCTTTGCCTAAGTTCCCTTGATCTCACTTAAACCTAAAAAACGCAAGTCTCGCAAACATTCAAAGATGAAACTTCTTCTCCTCGTGTTAGTTTCGATTCTGTTCTTTACTTCATCCGATGCTCGCAACTTTACTGCTGATCGATTAAACAATCTCGCAGATCTCGTTGACACTTACTAACCCCAACAATCCCAATTCTAACTAACACTCACTCGATGAACACTCAACTAGAACAATCCATCGACATTATGGCAGAGCATTTGCTACAACAACTCCAAGTGCATGTAGATAACAACGACATCGAATCTTCCGACGCAATCTATTCCGAATGGATTACTCCCGATTCTAATGATCCTCAGGATGGAAATTACCAGTTTATCTACATTCCTCACTTCTCTAATCTCTGAATCAAAATGACACTCAATCAACAGCAACTTGATCAACTCAAAGAGAACTATGCTAATCAAATCATTGATGGCATGGATATGAAAACTCTTGAACAATTTGCCTTCGATACTATCATTCAAAGCATGGAAACTTGGGACACGGAAGATGTACTCGATGAGATCAAACTATGCTATGATGATGAACTTGCAACCGAAATGTTGGAAGAGGTTTCTAACTAGTTTTCCACAGGTTGCGGAAAAACTTCTATAGTTTTCCACAATTATTAAATAGGCAAATAAATATCATTGCCTGTTTAATACCTCTCGATAAATATACTGAGATGATGTGATCTTAGTCCTCACTCTATCACAAACTCTCAGAAAAGTCAAGACAGTCATCCGAATCAATTTGCCCACTTCGATGAGTATTACTGATGACCTGACTAGTTGACAACAACCCACTGATCCCTTATACTAACAAAGTCCTCAACAAACACATGGGAAGAACTTACAAACGCAACGACACTTATCGTTCATCACGTCCGAAATCTTTACGAGAGAAACGTCAATGGTCTGGGAAGAATAGCAAAGATAACTTTTCCACAGGTTACGAAGATTCTGTGGAAAACTATAACAAACAGTCCCAACAGTTCGACACTTACTCTCAAGACTTGAACGACTAACTAACACAAACACCATGACAGATCCTAACACCGACACGATCAATCTCCAAGACTTTGATAATGATTGGGTAGACGAGTTTCTAACAGAAAACTCAGAGGATTATGATGATGAAACTGAATACGACGACAGTTCAATTGGCACTGAATTCGATATAGACATGAGAGGTGATTGGGGGTAATATCTAACACTTACTGAGAGGGGTCTGGGTGACACTCTGAGGGCATACATACACCTTCTGGGTATCATCCACCTCTCTGACAGTTTGTGACATTTAGAACAGTTATTTTGGGGTTATTTGTTATATCTTGCGGGGGTTCTATATTAAAACCATGGGTCCCTGTAATCTATAACGGTCCCTAGTACCCTCTATCGATATATCACACAGGTTATTTGAATTGGGTCCCCCCGTAGCATCCTCTGAAAAAATTTCGGAGGATTTTTTTATGTCTGTAAGATTTTCTGTAGATTCTGGAGGGTTCTTGAAGATACAGATTAAATAGCAGAGAGTATGTTAGACTATGCTCATACACCGAGAGGATTTAAACTATGCATTCTGACCCGTACACTGATAACAAGGCACGTAAACGCAAAGATGCATTCTTTTTGTTTTATGAGAGTGTTCTGAAACCTGACCATGAATTGCGACAGGACGCACATGAGCAGAAGTGTTTTCACGAACTCATGGAGTGGAGGAACGAGATTATTGCATATCTTGATCAACGTCGTAATCAGGAGTTCTGATGTTATCGTTCTATATCCTCGCAGTTGTACTTTTACTGATGGTCGCATATGCGGGAGTTGAAGAGACACTGCGGGTGATTAGGTATGTTGACTTGACAATTAACTATCAGATTATTCGATTCAAGATGTGGAGACTGAAGAGGAAACTTGAGAGAGAACTCGGATTACCTCCAAGGGATTGGGAAGAAGGAGATATATAGAAAAAACCCCCGCACCGCGTTCCAAAGTATATGTCACGTTTTGAAGAAGTAAATGCTGAGATGGGTTTATTACAAACCTATACTTACAATAACTCAAATGCTGAGGGTGGTAGTCTAGAAACGTATTACACTGTTTCCAATTTAGCAACTCCTGTATCACAACCTGATACTAGTGACATCAATAAGTTCGTTACTACAGACACAAGAGAGGATGACGATAACGTCGTTGTGGTCGGTGATGATGACTTTGGATTTGATTATAGTACACAAGACGTAAGAGAGGAGCAGCAGGCAGTATTCAATCCATCTCTTGCAATTGGTCGTGATGGTGCGTATGTTGCTAATATCAATGCTGCTAATAATACTCGTGCGGTTGCAGTACAGACTATAGCATTTGATAGTGATGGTAATGGATCACTTACTGAGAGTGGTGGGGATCCAGACTATCTTCGTACTAGTGAACTTGCATTTGCTGATAAGATTGCAAATGGTGAGGATATTTCAGTAAAAGACTATATCAATGCTGTAGGACAGTATGAGGGTGGGAAGATCAATTCTGATGGTAATGCAGCAGCAAAGGCAGCAGATCCAAATACGATCTACAACTATCAGATGTCTAGTGAAGAAGAAGCAGTCATAAATGCATTTGAGACTGCTACTATGGATAATTACCTTGATCAGATTATTCGTACTCCAGCACGATCAGTACAGAAATCACAATCTTCAGATGAACAGATCATTAGTCAGCAAATAAATAGTACACAAGATACAGGACAGTCTCAAGGTGGTTTGAAGATAGAATACCCAGAACTACAAGCAGCAGCAACTTTATCTGATAGTGATTATAATGCTATTATTAACAGTATTTTGAAATGAACGAGAAACAAGGTAATCCTGGTGATATCAATTTAGATATTCCCTATACAGAGCATCTATCGACATGGGATATGGGATCTTATGCAATGGCAGGTGTACTAACAGTCAAGGAAGATTGTAATAACCTTCTTAAACGTGTTGAGAGCATCGAGAACTGGGTTTTGAACTATTCTGTACCAATGTATAAACCACCAGGGTCTGAGAAGCATTTACCCCTAGGTGAAGTATTATCTGATATCTACAATCGTATTGAGACTTGTAATTATGACTCTAAGTGATTTTAGTTTTGAGGTTATAAAATCTCAAATTGCTGATGAAATGGCAGAACATGTGTATCAAAAGATGGATGCACGTGCGATGACCACATTTTCGTATATTCAAATGACACGATGCGTGAATAATACCATCAAAAAAGAGTATAGCACATTTTTTGATATTCTAGACATAGATAATAACGCAGATATCAAATCTGCTGTTTCACTGATTGTGAAAAAAGTGCTTGCTACTGCTGAAAAGGAGCAAGTTAAAGAATACATCATTGAAAATATGCGGATCGGATACAGAACTGTCGATAAAGACAAGATCAAAGCCGATATGAAGATTTTTGCCCCTCATTTATTGACGAAGTATGGCGATTACCTTAAATGAGTCAGGTGGACTAGGATATTATTGGTACAAAAGCAGAAGTGAAGCAAATTACAAGACTGCTGCCGTAGTTGGTAATTGCTCACCCTTTGGATTTGGTCGGGTTGCAAGTGATGATCCTGCTGCTAATTGTCAACTGTGCTTTCAAACTGCTGTTTTTGATCCAGAATCACAAATAAAGAAGAGTATTATTTGTCAGGGACCTGAATGGGTAGAATATGTCTGTGCGCCACCCTGTGACCCAGAATCACCACCATGTTGCATTTGCTGTGTTGGTCCAAATTGGGTTCATGAAGTAAGATCTCCTGATGTTGAGTCCGAAAGAATGTTCCACATGCTCTGGGATACGTCAGAACATGGTAGATGGTGTCGAACTGGAAGTGCATACTGTCCTGATAGCAAGAGAGATCTAGTAGTTAAGGATACAAACATCGTAACAGATGCAAATGACGAGGAAATTCACGTTGTGGGCAGTGCTGGTAATGATATTTCCCCTGCTGCTATCTGTATTAGGTATGCTGGAGGAACTCCAAACCCCGAATCTGAACCTGTTCAGCACCTAAGAGAGGGTGATATCCTTGCTGGAGCAACAATTGAGAAGATTTATCACTACTCTAAGTGGAATAATGTTGAGCAAGACTCCCAGGTGGGGTCTGTCGGGGGTGATTACATAAATGATTTGAATTATCACTACGTTGAATTATCAGTTCCTCTTACAAATCAGACATATTTGGCAAATTTGGCAAATGATGTTAACCCAAATGTGCAAATTGTTGCAGGTGGTGGGATTCCAGACAAGTGTATTGTGTTTGGAAGGTTTGAATTTATCCAAAAACGCATCTATTATAGCAAACTTAAGGTAAATCCATCACTTTACACTACTACAGACGACCGAGAAGTGAGGGATATTTATCCTGTCAAACAAGAAGTTGACACGAAGAAGCAAAAAATTAAGGCAGGACAACGTTTGAAGAAGATTTATTCGTCTCAACAGTCGTTATTTGCGTCTCTAAGTCCAGAGTTGTCTCCATATGCGGGGAAAATGACCGAAGAACTAGACACTGAAGTCAGTGGATTTGTAAATTTGAGGAGAAATGACACTCCAGAAAGGAATACAAATGAAAGATACCTCAAAATTTATCAAGATGAGGGAACATATACGAACAATTCTGAAGGAAATGAGGGTTTGATCGAAGAAACCATCATCAGAGTGGGTGCTGCCGACAATTCTAGACTAACAGGACTCACTTTGACAAGTCCTGGAGCGGGATATGACAACGATGTTGAGGTTGGAATTGATTCTTCGACTGGAGTTTACGCATCTGGAGTCATTTTGGGTAGTGCTCCGCTCGATTCTATCACGGTAGACACTGAGGGAGTTGGTTATCAACTAGTTCCTGCAGCAACAATCACTCCAAATTACACTAATTGGACGGCAAATGGTGCTGCTTCACTCAATGCAATGGTAGTTTCGGGTGTAAATGTGTATCAAGTTATCAAACAAGGCACTTTTGGAACAACTGCTCCAACACATACAGCAGATTCTGCGGTAAATGGTACTTCAAAATTGAAGTATAGAGGCAATTTGCCAACATTCCAACTGGATTTGATCGGTACAACCCGCACTGAGTACGTTGAACTTACCAAACAAGGGTCTGGATACACCTCTACACCCTCTATTACGTTCAATACAGGCACACAAACCGCAGTTGCTACAATGGACGGGGACAGAGTTATTGAAATTACAGTTACTCCTGGTGATGATGCTACGTCAAACCCACTAATTACCATTGGTGAGGCATGGGTTGGTACTGAACCCTACTCAATTGGGGATCAAGTCTTCTTTGGTGATAACCTTTATACCGCAGCATCAAACGGAACTTCTGGTCCAACGGGTCCAACTCACACTACAGGCACTGTTTCTGATGGTGGAGTTAACTGGACTTATGCAGGAGAAGCAGCAAAAGCAGTTTCTAAGAACTATGACGGTAGAATTACTACGGTAACAATCTTAGATGCTGGTGGAAGGTCTAGTGAAGCAGTCACATTTAACGTAAGTCTTCCAACTTCTCCGTATGTTGTGGGGACTCAGTTACAAATTACTCCCGTTTCTGGTGATTTTACTCTAGACGAAGCAGTTTTAACTGAAGAAGGATATGGTTACACCTCGTCAAATACAACAATTACAGTTCCTCCAGTAGCAGGAACGACTGCTTTAGCAACAGTTGAGGGAATTTTTGAAGAATCTGATATCAGCACAGTTTCTGTTGGTGATCAATTCCGCAAAAGAGACGACAGAAGTGTTGCTGGTATTATATCTGAAGTCAGAAGTGGGGGAACTGAGTTTGTATCAAGGAGTCTTGAAGGAACTCTTCAGGTTGGTGACATTCTTTTCCTCAGTAACAAGAAAGTTTTTGTAGAAGTTACTGGTGTAAGGCAGGTCAGATCTGTAAAAACTCTTGGGAAGGTAGATCAAACTTTACATGAAAGTTTTACACCTCAGCAAGTAAACACTTATAACGAGAGTCAGGATCGAAGATTAGTTGATGAATTTAAATTGCAAGATGAAACACAAGATAGGGAAAATGCATCATTTTTTGGATCTTCTGGTTCTTCTGCGATAATCAATGATTTGACTCGTGGTACTGTTTCTCAGTCATATATTGATCAAAAACTTGGGGAGTCTGAATTACAAACACAAATTGATAATGTTGCTGCAAGAGCATTCAATGAAAATCCTGACAACAGCGTAAGAATCTTTGATGTTGCTAATGAGAAAGTTGATAAGTACGGTCCTATCAAGAGATGGAGAGATCTACCAAGATCTACATCTGAAGTAAAAATCATGCCAACAAAATGGATTCCTGATGAAAGAGAATCTATTCAAAGAACATTTACAATCACAGTAACCTTTAACCAACCTGCTGGTAGTTGTGACTTTGGGGAAGCTCCACCTCCTACACAACTTCCAGATGTTCCTACCGAAATAGATGACCCCGAGAATCCTGGTCAAACTATACCAGGAAGTCCATTCACCCCACCATTAGGTTGCTGTGAACCTTGCTGTCCCGAACAACCAAATGTGCCAATGGTGTGGAGTTACACTAAATATTTTGTGAACAACTTCAGCAACGCTGCTGCTCGATGGTCAAATATTATTAGAACTTACAATGACCATCCATCTAACGCAAACTGGTCTTATCTGTAATTATGGGATATAAACCAATCGGAGTACCATCAGGATTCTGCTCAGGACATGGAATCCTTTTACCTGCATTTATTCACCAAAAGGTTGGTGCACCTATTCCTGTGCCAATGATTACCAAGAATCTGTCATGTGCTTGGTTGCCAATTAGTACAACTCCTGTGGTTCCTTTCAAAGGAAAGGTGCTGATTGAAAAGCAACCACCTTTGGTTCAGGGTGATGTTTTGATCCCACACCCAGCAATCGGCACAAACCTCGTTAAAATCCCCTGTAAGGGTGGTTTATGTCCTGTTCCATTTGGGTGTCCTATCTTGTCAGTTGAAGACATTGTAGGGGCAGGAACAGGGCACGTAAGGATTGTTACACCATGGGCAATCCCTATGGCAGGAGGTCCACCTACAGTTCTTGTTACTGGTATTCCTATTGCTAGGGTTGGAGATGCTTTAGGCACTGGTGTTCCTGGTAAGGCACCATGTTTGTCTAGAATTGCAACTGGTACATGGACTGTTTTTACCTGCTAAGTTGTGCTATAATATCAGCAGTTCACAAGTCAAACTATGGCAAAAGCAAAGGTTGGTCTGGTAAAGTCGAATTACATTGAAGGTCCACCGAAGAAGACCCGTCAAGGTCGTTCTAAGAACACTCATTTGGGTGCAAGTTCACGTAATGGTCGTAAGAAACGTTATCGTGGTCAAGGCAGAGGTTGATTATGATGACCCACTCCGAAAGGGGTGGGTTTTTTACTATAAATAAAAACACGGGATAGCAACCCCTCTAAAAGTTCTATGTTTGTACTTTTGGAGGAAAAAATGGCAAACCATCCTATCCCCGATCAAGGTAATGAATTCATTGAATCTGGTATGACACTTATCACGGATCCCCGTAGTGATAAATATCTCAACAAAGCAAGACAAGGCAAGAGTAATCCTCCTGCTGACAGAATGAGTAAGTGGTGCGGGGGCAAAAATGGATTTGACGATTACGTTGAAAGATTCTAATGGCAATCACAGGAAAAGTCAGTGATATTTCAAGAGCATTCAGGGATGTGAAACTTTCATTCCTGAAAAATCCTGCTACAGATGATGTCACACAGGTAAAAGACGCAAATGCGATCCGTGATGCTGTAAGAAATGTTATTTTAACCAGATTTGGTGAAAAACCCTTCAACCCTTCTTTTGGATCGCAAGTAGGCAATTTACTTTTTGAGAATGCTGATCAATTTTTGGGTGAAGTTCTGAAAGATGAGATTGAAACAGCAATCAAGAACTTTGAACCCCGAGTAACCGTTGAGAACACGGATATATACTTACTGGAAGATGGCAATGAAATTGAAGTTGAGATTGAATTCCAGATTATTGGTCAACCACTAACACAAACTGTGACATTCCTACTAGCAAGGTAAAAAATGGCAACTAGACCTTCAAATTTAACGACTCTTGATTTTGAGGAAATCAAAGAGTCTATCAAGTCTTACCTTAGAACTAGATCGGAGTTTACCGACTACGATTTTGAAGGTTCTACACTGTCGTATCTGCTGGATATCCTAGCATACAACACATATTACTCTGCGTTCAACGCAAACCTTGCTGTCAATGAACTATTTTTGTCCACATCAACAATTAGGGACAATGTAGTCAATATTCTTAAGTATTTCAACTATACACCTGACTCAATCAGTGCTTCTAAGGCTGTTGTTAACGTATCACTGGTTGTTCCTCAGATTGAAGATGGTGAATATCCAAATACTGCTACATTAAAAGCAGGATCTGTCCTTGCATCAAGAATTGATAATGAGTCTTTTATATTTTCAATTGTAGAGGACGTTACTGCAATTGTTAACTCAGTTACTGGTGAAGCACAGTGGAACAATCTTACAGTTTTTGAGGGGCAACTTCTAGAATATGAATATGTGGTCGATAAGACTGATGCGACTCAAAGATTTGTCATTCCAAACGAAAATGTTGACGTATCAACACTGAAAGTTTATGTAAGGCAGTCTGAAAATTCAACTGTTAGAAATAATTACGTCAAAGCACAAACTATCATTGATCTAGACTCAAAAGATCGTGTTTACTTCTTACAAGAGGTTGAAGATCTTAGATACGAGGTTTATTTCGGTGATGGGGTCTTCGGTAGAGAAAGTGTTGATGGTGAAGTCGTAGAATTCAATTATATTCAGACCCAAGGAGCATCTGCAAACAACGCAGGGACATTTTCATTCACTGGAACTGTTATTGACTCCAGTGGTAGAGATATTACTTCAGAGGCAAAGATTTCAGTAGTCTCTAAGTCCTCTGGTGGTGTTGCTGCTGAGTCTTTGGAGAAAATTAAGTTCAAAGCACCCAGACAGTTCTCTACTCAGAATAGAGCAGTGACTGCAAAGGACTACGAGAACATTTTCCGTTCAATTTATTCTGATACTGATGATGTTATTGCATATGGTGGTGAAGAACTAGACCCACCTCAGTATGGCAAAGTCTTTTTGGCAGTTAAGACTAAAACTGGTCTAAACATTGATACAAATACAAAGAGAAATCTTGTCAGATCACTAAAAGATTATAGTGTTGCATCCATTATTCCTGAAGTGGTTGATGCGAAAGTTCTGGAGATTGAATTGAGAACTACAGCATACTATGATATCAATACTACCAATCTATCTCCAAACGAAATCAAAAATTATGTTATCACAGCAATCACCAACTACATCAATGGTGAGTCGGTGAAGAAATTTGATGGTAAGTTCAAATATTCCAAGATTCAGGCAGCAATTGACAATTCATTCCCATCAATTACGTCAAACATTACAAAACTAAGAATCCGTAAGTGTTTTGACCCTTCAAAAGGAATCCCATCTTCATATTGTATTGATTTCCATCAACCTATCAATAACGAGTGTCATGGAATCTCCTCTCTGGCGTCTTCAGGATTTACTACTGCAGAATATGGTGAAAATACGACAGTGTATCTGGATGAAGATGGTATGGGCAATATCAGACTCTTCAAACTAGAGGAATCTGTAAAAGTTTATGTGAATGAAAATGCAGGTAAAATCAACTACAAGACTGGGGTTGTGGACATAAATACCATTACTGTGCTAGGCACTAGTATTGGTGACCAGATCAAAATTTCTGTAATTCCAGAGTCTTATGACATTATTTCCAAATTCGATGTTTATCTATCAGTAAATGGATCTGCATGTGGTATTGCACCTGTAGTTAACGTTGTCCCTGATATCAGTGGCATCTCTAGAGATTCTTCAACTACAGGAAATACCGAACCAGCAGATTTCTCTGGTGGTGGAGGTAGTGGCACTAGTGGAACTAATGAAACTGGAACTGGTACAGGATCTACAGGTGGTGGTACAACTGGAACAGTTGGTACAGGATCTACAGGTGCTGGGTCAGTTGGATCAATTACAAATGATGGCACTGATGACAACCTAGATATTATAGGCCCAACAGACGACACTCCCGAGTGTTTCTAATCAGATAACTGAAATATAAAAAGAGATGCAAAAGAACATTGCCATATCGGATCGTATTGCAGGTCAATTTCCTGCATTCATCAGACAGGATTACCCAACTTTTGTAGAATTTGTTCGTGGATATTATGAGTCCCAGGAACGAAGTGGATATCCTATCGACATTCTCAATAACATCACAAAGTATTTTGATGTTGATACATATCGCAATGCCAAGATCACCTCTTGCACTAATCTGACTACTAACATTCTGAAGGGTGATACAACTATTCAAGTTGAGACCACTGAAGGTTTCAAAGATACTGATGGAATGATTCTGATTGACTCAGAAGTTATTACATATGCAGAGAGAACTGAGTCTCCTAAAGCAATCTTTACTACTGGCATTTCTGGTATTGAAGTTGATAGAAAACAAATTGAACTGGATTCTTTATTCTTTCAATTTGATGGTGTTCAAAGACTATTCGATCTAAAGTATCTTGGTGCTCCTGCTTTTATCGTTGATGTCAATTATCTTATCATCGAAATTTATGGGCAACTTCTAGAGCCTGGACTAGATTTTGTTGTCCTCAATAATAATCAAATTCAATTTACGAATGCACCCAGAGCAAGACTGCCTCTAGATGATCAAAATAGAACTTCTATCAAGTTTCTGAGAGGATTTGTTGGTGATCCCATTTCAAAACTTGATCGAATTTCAGATGACGATCTAAGAGAAACTCTTCCATCTGGTAAAAAAGTTTATCGCATACAGAAAGGTGGTGTTTCATATTCCCCACTTCATGAAGAACTAATTTACTTAGTTAATAATGGCATTAGACTCAGACCTTTCATTGACTATGCTGTTGTTGACAACAACCTCATTCTTAGTAGTGCAGTTGATCTGAATTTTGCAAACAATTTTATTGTTTCGATTGAGTTTGCAATGCCCGAGTTTGGCACTGGTGCAGAAGCAATTACAACAATTGATGATACTGGTCGTTTAACAGCAATTCCTATTAAATCTGGTGGTTCCGATTATACCCACTATAATCCACCTAAGGTTACCTTCAAGTCAACAAATGGCAGATTTGCTGCAGCAAGTACATTTGTTTCTGGTTTAACAGCAATCACTATTGTTGATGGAGGATCTGGTTATGATCCAGCAAATCCCCCTAATGTTACTGTTGGGGCACCTGAAGATGCTTTTGGTACTACTGCAACGGCGGTGGCAGTGGTTAATGCTGCAGGTTCGGTAACCAGAATAAACATTACTAATTCTGGTTCTGGATATACCAAACAACCAAAAATTACTATTGATAGACCTCCTGCAGCAACTGCAACAGCAGGGACTATTGTTAGTGGGCAATTGACTGATATCATAGTCACTGATGGTGGCAGAGGTTACGTTGATCCACCTAGTGTCTTTATTTCTGATAGTAGAGTTGATGCAGCAGGAAATCAAATTGGTGGTTCAGGAGCAGCTGCATCTAGTATCCTATTTGCAAATGCTGTTACTGATATTCTGATTTCAAATTTCGGTCAGAATTATGATCCAGCAAATCCTCCTATTATCACTATTTCGGCACCAAAAGGTGCAACTGCATCAGCAACGATTGGTGTTGGTGAGATTACTGGATTTGAAATCTTCGATTCAGGTACATCATACAACAAATCTGCATTTAACAAATGTTCTCGTGCTTTTTCTGGTCTTGCTGGTCTAGACTCTACTGGTGATATCAACTTCAAGACTTCTCTTGAATCAGACCACAGATCTGGGACAGAAGTTAAGAATTTGCAAGTTCTGTTCATCAAAAAATTCCTAGATGAAGTTGTTAAGCAGTTTTTACCTACACTACCATCTTCATTCTTCGACAAAGTTGATCCTGCACTACTGATTAAAAACATCAGAGATTTTTACGTCTCCAAAGGTACTGCAAAGAGTATTCAGTTCCTATTCAGGATGCTCTATGGTGAATCTGTCAATATTTCATATCCTAGAGAACAACTTCTAACTCCATCAGCATCTCAGTGGAAAATTGACACTCTTCTGCGTGTTAGAGTCGTTTCGGGTGACCCCACAAAACTTTCTGGTCAAGTTCTGCAACAGTTTGCAGATACTAGTGATACAAATATCCAATATGCTTCTGCACTAGTTCAAGAAGTGATTTCTCTGCAAATTGCAGATGAAAACATTTTTGAGATCTATATTGACGCAGATTCCCAAGTTGGAAGCTTTGTTGTTCCATACAAAACCATTCTTTCCGAAAATATTGGTCCTGATAACAGAATTATTTCTGTAGACTCTACAATTGGTTGGCCTGAGAGAAATGGTTTCTTCTTTATCAATAACTATGAAAGAGTTTCATATAAAGAGAAAACTCTTACCCAATTTATTGATTGTGAAAGGTATTATGAGCAACCAAATCTAACCCAAGTTTCTCTACAGGCAGGTACACCAGTTTCTGCAAATATTACCATTCAAGCAACTGATATCAATGGCAATCCTGTTGTGATGTCAATTCTTGGTATTGCAGAGGCATCTAAAACAGAAATTACCGATACCAAATCATATTATCTACCTGGAGATAAACTTCAGGTGGCAAATCTTGGCACAACTAGTGACAAAACTCTTGTTAAATCCTGGTTGTATAATGTCAAGAAACTACTTCGTATTAGTTCAATCAGTGTTACTGAAGATAATGGTGTTTACACAGCAACTGTAACCACAGAGAATGATAATCATGGAATCCTAACTGGTGATAGTATTACCATCTATGGTGCAACTCCTGCAATCTATAACGGTGTTTATGAAGTAACAAACATCATTACTACTGGAACTGGTATTGTCAACCAATTTACTTACATTTTGAATGGATCTGTCACTTCTGATGCGAACGGGACGATGTTCGTTGCAGTGAACTTGAACAAAGGTAAGTCAACTAACTTGACAGTTAACAATAATGTCAATGATTTTATTGCCAATGTCCAAAACACTTATATCAATAATGACTATTGTTATGTGTCTTCCAGTGGAATTCCCAACTATAATATTGGTCCTTTTGTCGGAACTTCTCTAGTTCCTGGTAACCAGAGACATCTGAAGAGATTCCCATTTGTTACTCAACCTACTTCAAGTAAAACTGAAACTGTTGCTGGTTCTACAGGTCAATGGGTTAATGGTGTTTCTCTGTACAACTATAAGTCTTCTGAAGGTGTTACCTTCGGTTCATTGACTAAGATCAACGTTGTTACTTCTGGTACTGGATATGATGCACAAAACAAACCAAATTTAATCATCACAGGTGGTGGTGGAACAGGTGCAAGAGGTGAAGTTGTTGTTAATGGTTCACTTACAGAAATTATTCTGACTAATGGTGGTTCTGGATATACCACAGTACCTATCGTTTCTATCGCAGGTGGTGGTGGAGAAGGTGCTACTGCAACTGCTGTTATTTCAAACGGTGCTGTTACTAAAATTCTAATTGAAAATGGTGGTACTGGATATACATCTGCACCCCAGATTTCCCTTGTGGGTGGTGGCGGTGGTGGTGCTACTGCAACTGCTTCCGTTCGTGGTCCTGTCAAAGAAGTTGTAATCACCAATGGTGGTATTGGATATACAACTCAACCTACTGTTAGACTAAACTCTGGTGTCGGTGCTGCTGCACAACCAGTTGTGATCAATGGCAAAATTGAATCTATTGCACTACTGTCTTCAGGTTCTGGTTATACCTCACCTCCTACAGTGTTTATCTCTGGTGATGGTTTTGGTGCAGAAGCAACTGCACAACTAGGTGAACCTGGAACTATCGAAGCAGATAGAGTTGTATCTGTCACCCTTTCAAACAAAGGTATTGATTACACCCAACAAAATACTACAGTCTTCCTACTGTCTATTGGTGAAGGTGCACAGTTCAATGTCGAGATCTTCAAATGGGAGTTCAACAATGGTGAAGTTTGGGAGCAACAAACTATTCCTAATGTTGGTCAATTCATTTTCCAGAAGTCAAATTATGCTCGTAGACTAGACGCAGCAAAGGGTTATGTGTTCACTTCTCAGAACTCACAGTTCGGTGGTGAATATGCACACCTGTCAAACCCAATTTTCCTACGTTACAACCTTTCAGATAACCTAGTTAAGACTACTGCAAACAACGTAGACACTTATACTGAGAGTGGAGCAAATAAGACTCACTCACCTATTCTTGGTTGGGCATATGATGGAAATCCTATCTATGGTCCTTATGGTTTCCAAGATCCTAACACAATCTCATCTGATGCTGTCAGAATGACATCATCTTACAGACTAAAGACTACTAGAGATAATGGACCTGACATTTTCCCCAAAGTCACTGTTACTGTAACAAATTTTGGAGTTGATTTTATTGTTGGTGGATTTGTTAGTAATCAAAGTGCTCCAACTGCTCCTGAATTTGGAGGTAGCTTCCCTGTTCTAGAGGTCCTTTCCTGGAATTCTGTAACTGGTGTTCTGGAATTGAAACCTTATGGTAATTATACCAATCTTCCTGTTGTTGGAAATACTTTAGTTCAGAGTGCACCTGCACAATCAGCTACTGTTACATCTGTTGGTGAACACTATGCTTTAGGTTCATTTATTCAAGACTATGAATATGTGTTCAATCTGGGCACTCTAGATGAATATAATGGTCGTTTCTGTAAAACACCAGAGTTCCCCAATGGTGTTTATGCATACTTTGTAACTATTGGTGCATCAGCTGATGGTCATCCAACGTTCCCATATGTCATCGGTGATAGATATCAAGCAGTTCCTAATGACTGGAATTTCTCAAATAGTTCAAATCAGGCATATTTGCCCTTAGACGTTACTCGTTATAGAGACGCATATCTGAATACTGACGTTGATGATATTGAAAGAACTCCCAACAAAGAAGCATCAGAACTGATTCTTGAAAATGGTGATGGTTCTTTTGGGCAAGATGGTGAAACTCTAGCACTAGCACCTGAAGATACTGATAATAGTGGATACGTTGATACTGTTATCACTATGACTAGTGTGACTTCAAACTTTGTTGCTGGTCAGACAATTCAATCCACAGGACAACAAATCAAAACTGCTAACGTTGTATCTTGGGATGCCGCAAATGCTATTCTTAGAGTTGAATATGCAGCATCTACTCCTGATGTAGAAAAGTTTGTTGTAAACGAAATTCTACTTCAGGTTTCTTCTGGTGCTACTGGTGTTGTTGAAGGAATCACAACATCAGAATCTGAAACCTTCATCACTCTACTTGAAGAACCTGAACTGGAAGTATTTGATTACTTCCCTTCAGTTTCTATTGAATCGAGAGTTGACATTGAAGTTGAAACTATCAATAGATTTGAATCTGCACGTGTCACTGGATTCTCTATTGAAAATCCTGGAACAAACTATGCTGTTAATGATCCCCTGATCTTTGACGACTCTGGTACTGAGGGTGCTGGTGTTGCTGCTGCAGTTGGATCTATTGCAGGTTTGACTATTTCCAACTACACATTCACCCTAGACGGATCAAACTTTAAAGCAACTGTCACCACATCTGGAAATAATGATCTAGAAATTGGTGATACTGTAATTATCAATAACCCTGCAGATAATCTGACTACAACCAAGACTTTCTTCACCAAGGTTATTGAAGGTATTCAGTCATTTACAGTTACTCAGTCTGGTACTGGTTATAATTCTCGTATTACACCCTCACCAAAAATCACTGTTATTGGTGAAGGTTACGATTTTATTGGAACTACTACACCCACAGCTGGTGGTGAGTTGACTTCTATTGACATCACAAACTCTGGCAATGGGTTTGATCCTCTTAGACCTCCCGTTGTCAAGATTGAACACCCACAGAAAGATGCTGCATCTTCCTATTGGTATGCAAAGTCTTCTGCAACAGAAGATCATATTAAGGTCACAAAACTAATCACCAGTAAGAATAAAGACGTTTATGCTATTGGTGAAGGTGAAAATGTCTTCACTGGTAGAACCTGGACCAGAACAGGTGATGTTGATTATACCGTTACCAACTACAAATTTGGTGGTAGTGCACTAGAACTAGATCAAACATCAAATCCAACATACATCTCTGCTTCTACCGACACTGATATTAGTCTAGCAACTGGTGAATTTACGATTGAAGCATTTGTCAGAGGCACCTGGGGGACCTCAGATAAGGTTCTATTTGGTAAATGGGGTGCAACATCTTCCGAACAGTCTTACATTGTTTATGTGGATAGCACTGGGCATTTGGCAGCAAAGATCAATACTCAAAGAGCAGCAGTAAATACCCAGACATT
>Ga0099849_1000475_pt1 | contig 18556 bp, 20 predicted proteins | sample CB_VirMetaG_4_FD_78177 | JGI IMG/M metagenome (GOLD analysis project Ga0099849, IMG submission 78177) | Freshwater to marine saline gradient viral communities from Chesapeake Bay - CB_1508_1M Viral MetaG | ecosystem: Environmental > Aquatic > Marine > Coastal | place: USA: Chesapeake Bay... | reverse complement strand
GGCGCACTCCGTCGTGAGAATACTCAGCTTAAGGCAGAGCTCAAAGAGGCAACCGCTGTTCGTGTAGAGCCTCGCCGTCGCCCCTCCACCAACAAGAAGAAGGCAGCTCCAGCTCCAGCTCCAGTAGCAGTGGCAGAGGCTGATGCACCACTCACCATCGAAGCTGCACTCAAGCTCCTCCGCGACAACGGTCAAGGACACAAAGCAGATAGATACGAGAGTGTCCCTGCTGACCAGGAGAGCCGCAAGAAGGTCTTAGCTGCATCGCTTATCGAAGCAGCAGAAGAGCTCCGAGTCTAAGAGAAACAAGTACAAAAGGATAAAGAAGATGACTAACTACCAATACCCAAAAGCTGTAAAGACCGCGCTCCGCTACATGACCGAGATGCTCGGGATGACTGATGACCTCGCCATGCTCACTGAAGATCACGAGTGGAACACCAACTACCTGGTGGAGCTCGCTCAGCTTCGCAAGTGCCTTGTGCGCGTCAACAAAGCTGCCGAGTCTGAGGGCTCTGGTGATTATCGCAAGACTATGGAGGAGCAGGCCCCTGTAGAGGAGCTTATCGCTGAGATTAAGGTCGCTGAGACTATGGAAGACCTCAAGGTCGTTGAAGCTAAGACAGATGCTGCTGACCTCACCACCGAGCAGATCGACACCGTGGTTGAGGCTATCGTAGAGCGCCGTGAAGAGACACACGAAGCTGTTGTGGTCGGAGCTGGTGTGGCTTATGTCCGTCGAGACTATGAGCCGGACGCTGACTACATCGCTAACCTCCCTGAGCTTACCTGCGACAACTACCAGGAGGTTCTTCGCCAGGCTGTCGATAACGCAACCACAGAAGGCCACTATGACGCTGTAGAGGAGCTTATCGAAGACGCTTGGGGTCTTAACTGCGGCTTAGAGCTAAACACTAACCTGGGTGTCTTTGAAGATGCCCTTAAAGCACTCCGTGCAGGCGAGACGCCAGCCCCAACCCCAGCTCCAGCGCCAGAGGTTGCTGTGGAAGAGGAAGAGGATGACGTTGAGTTTGCTGACCCACAAACCGACGATGAGGAGCCCGATATGGCTATCTTTGACAACTATTCCTGGTGGAGCGACGAAGACCACAACGGCAAGCCTGCTGACATCTTCCGCTTCGCTCTCCAGATCGACCCCAACACTTGCACTCTTAAAGAGTATCTCCACGGCCTTCTCTATGCTCGCCTCGACCGAGGCAACGGCAAAGAGGGCGCCCTTAAGATTGATGAGCTCATTGAGCTTTGCTCTCTGCGCACCTTCGCTGGCATCACCTGGCCTGTTAACGGCAAAGGCACTACCATCAAGTCCAAAGCTCGCAAGATCATCACACCAGTCATCGCTGACCTTAAGAGCGAAACCGACTACTCTAAGTCAGGGCTCAAGGAGCTGACCAAGCACGGCTACCCAACGCACTCTTACTACCGCGAGGAGTATCTTGAGGAGTGCATCTTCACCTTCGACACACCCGCTGACGCGCTCGAAGGCGATGACCTGGACGAGATGGTGGCCAACATTGATGTAGAGTCTCTGACCCTCAAGGTTGCACAGCCTGATCCTAACGCTAAGGCTGATGTAGAGGAAGATGAGGCGCCCGCTGATGCAGAGGAGCAGCTTCAAGAGGTAGTTAGCGACGCAGCTGCAAGAGCTCTAGCACTCCTCAACGACGACTAAGAGACGCTCGTGGGATCATAATCCCACCGTTAAATCTGTAATTAGTCTCCTGGCTAATCTCTAAGGAACCCTGTAAGTCTTCGGATTTATGGGGTTTTTCTATTGAGTGCAAAATAGTTTACAAAAGTGCTTGTAATCTACCGACCCGGTGATTAAGATAGACAGTGAGGTTAGGGTTTATTTCTGTTCTAGGTCATGTTGACCACCCCGACACCTCATCAAGAAACACAGCGGGTAGCCAACCCCGTAAGACATAAGGAGCCCATCATGGGATTTAGAGATCAAGTTAAGAACACCGAGAGCCGCCGTCAGTCTGAGTATGTACAGCCAGGTCGCTACCTCTTCGAGATCATCGACTTCAAGGAAGGTGAAAACCGCAAGGGTCGTGAGTTTGTTGTTGTGGAGATGTCAGTCATCGACAGCGACAACCCTGAGCGTCATCCTTCTGGTTCTGAGCGCAGCTGGCTTCAGATGACCGACACCGACACTGCCCCTAAGAACATTCGTGGTTTCCTCTGCCGCGCACTCAATGTTCCTGACGGTGCTTTGACAGACGAGATGATCGACAAAGCGTTCGAGCCTAAGAAGTCTACCGGCAAGAGCCCTCTCGCTGGCCTTAAGATCGGAGTTAACGCTCGTGAGATCACCACTCGTCGCGGCAACCCCTTCACCGTTGTTGACTTCTACAGCGTCGATCAGGAGACTGAGACTCTCGACTAAGACCTAACCCCGTCAAAGGTTACGCCTGGGCTTAAGCGATACCGCTTTCCGTCGCTAAAGCCCAACCCTGGAACCCTCATCAGTCTTAGTGCTGGTGGGGGTTTCGTCTTTTAAGGACTCTAAAACATGCTCTTGGCTTTGATAACCGCAGCTTTAATCCTGGGCGCTGACAGCTTCGATGAGGCGCTCACCTACCTTATGTTTATAGGCTTGATCTGGTGCCTCTTATGACCAACTTAATGATGCTATCTCTTCTCTCCATCGTCGTCTTCACAACACTCTTCGCAGTGATTAATGGAGGCGATAAATGACACTAGATCACGGCGACTGGTTGCTTGGGTCCTTCACCTGCCTCATAATATTACTGTGGCTTATATTTAAGTACGAGATTAACAACTGGAGATAAGATGCAAGAGTATATAGATCGGGTTGGCGCACCAGGCGACATGACCTTAGAAGACCTTAACATTACAATCGCGGCTGTAGAGCGCGTCGCACAGCCGTTCCATGATTGGTACCAGGACGCACCAGAAGGCTCAGAGATAGAGGCCTACCTTATAGAGCGCATCGCTGACATGGGCGCTTACTTGGTGGAGCTTTATCGCGAGCGCAACAGGAGGCTAGGCCGTGAAGAAGATAATCCATGTTAACCAACACAAGATTAGAGCCAACGCTAAGAACGGGACTAACGACCCGGTGCTGACAGTGAAGACTTACAAGGACAACAACTACGCGCACGAGGCGGTCATCCTTCACGATGGCGTTGTTGTGGCCAGGGTCATCTACTCTAAAGACAAACCCCTTAGTTGTGGAGCTCGGGTCTGGATCGAGACTGACACCGACATCACAGAAGTGGAGCTGCGTTAAAATGTACTGCTATTATGACTACATCCTAGAGCTCTGCATCTGCCTGGAGCAGCTCGCGGTTTAGGGACTTAACGTGGTATAATCCCTCCGAACCGCACACTAGGAGGCTTTACCATGACTGAGAATAAGACCAACAAACAGTTTACCCAAAGCGAGAAGGCGAAACGCGGCTGGTGGGCGGCAGTTGTCTTCATGCTGTTGATAGTGTCCCTCATCATCTTTCTGACCTACGTTAAGATAGTGGATGAGAATAGAGACATCCTTATTGGGATCATCGGGATGCTAACCGGGTCCATCTCTTCTATGTTGTCTATCGCTAGTGGGCGCGACCCGAGCGAGCTCGAAGAGATTAAGGATAAACTTAGCGCTGCCAACGCAGATAGAGCTGCGCTTATCGCTAGGCTTAGAGACGCCCAGATACAACTACAGCTTAAGACAGACCAAATCTTTGAGCTCCAGAACGCCGTTATAGATAAGCTAAGCGTCTTCCAAGGCCAGAAGCCCATCAAGAGTAAGGACCCCAACAATGTAGTCTTACACCCCGACATAGAAAACTGGACCTTCGACCGGGAGAAGTAAGATGGACAACGCTAAGGTAAAGATGCGAGCAGCTAACTTAGCGATAGTGCTGCTCGACATTATAGGCTCAACCCAGTTTGTCCAGCGAGTGGGCGCTGTGAGAGCTGCTAAGTGGCTTCAGTATCATGACCGTCTAGCGCGTAGTCTCGTCTATAAGTATGGCGGGCGCGAGATAGACAGGTCCGATGGCTTCATGCTCAGCTTCGAGACAGTTAATGATGCAGTGGCCTTCGGCTTAGCTTATCAACGCGAGCTCCCAGGTAAGACTAAACTCCAGGCTAGGATCGGCATACATTACGGACAAATTGTCGAGGTGCAGCAGGCTGAAGCCTTCGTTAACGCTAACGCTAAGCGGATCGAGCTTGAAGGCATCGCCAAGAACATCGCAGCAAGAACCATGAGTGTCTGCGGTCCAGGGCAAGTGATGTTGACTAAGGAGGCGCACCGTTGGTTAAGGCAGACCAGGTTTATGTCCAAAGACACTATGGTTGCTTGCGTCGGGCTTTATCGCTTTAAGGGCGTTAGAGAGCCGCAGGAGCTCTATGCTGTGGGTGAGAGTGTGAAGGCTCTACAGCCGCCTCCATCTAGCGATAAAGTTAAGCGCTTAGGCGGGCCTAAGTACATAAAGAAGAGAGCCAGGGACCGTAAGTTTCTGGAGTGGGTCGAGTGGGTCTTCTGGCGAGTCGGCTTAGTTGCAACGCTTATCTGGCTATATCTACTCTATCCCTTTATTATTAGTGGGTCGGGGCGCTACTATTTAGACCCTTACATCCATTATCTCTATTTAATACATGACTTCATAAGGGGGCTGATATGGCCATAGGCGACAGAAGAGGGTTTGGACACCCCGCGCACAACACTAGAACCAGAGGCCACTTCCAAATAGGCCACAACACTATGCAGCCTCACATGAATAAGGCCGACCAAACCTCTCCAGGCATGCGCCCTGCTGATCGAACCCGGATGGAGAAGGTGCTTTCTCGCTTCTTTATTAAGGACGAGATTAGTGGGAAAAAGGACCTTGAGGTCGTTTATGTTACCAGTAGTAATATTACATTCGCGGCTTATAGCCATAGTCGTAATGTTATGCGCGTCGGCTTTAAAGGCGGGCGCGTTTATCAATATTACAATGTACCTCCCAAGGCCTTTGAGGTATTTAAGCGCGTCGGTAGTAAGGGGCGCTTTTGGTACCACAACGGACGCACCAGGTATGCTTTTCAACGCATCCGTTAAGGTTTACCAATGGCAACTAAAAGACAACTGGGACAGTATTACACTGTCTCTAATCCCTTTAAGCACCCGCTGTTTTACTCCTGGTTAGACTTAATCCCAGAAGAAGTAAAAGACACTAGATGGCTGGAGCCCTTTTGCGGAAGTAATAACGTCCCGGAGCTCCTGGCTGCTTTAGGTATAAAGCCAGCAGATGACTTATCCTGGGGCGCTTATGACATCAACCCACCTGGTAGCCACGCCGCTAACATCTCGATTACACAGCAAGACACACTGACTAGCTTCCCAGGAGGCTACTCTGTGTGCATCACTAACCCGCCTTACTTAGCTAAGAACAGCGCTAAGCGGCGAGGGCTCCCATATCCAGCAGTGGCGACCTATGACAACCTCTATAAGTATTCTATTTTCAAGTGCTTAGAGAATACACAGTATTTAGCTGCCATCATCCCGCAGAGCTTTATTAACACTAAGCGAGCAGAGTTAAAGAGCAGGCTCTATGGGATCATCACCTTAGATATGCAGATGTTTGACGACACGGACTTCCCCGTCTGTCTGGCGCTATTCCAAGATAAGCCTGCCTCCGACTTCTTTATATCTGAGTCATCGAGCTCGCAGATCGTGAAGTACAGCTCGTTCCTCGCGCACAAGCTAACAACTGATGTAGAGCTGGAGCTCACCTTCCAGGCGAAGCATGGCGAGCTCGGCCTTAAAGCTGTAGACAATACAGCTGGGCCGTCTATTGCGTTTTGCAGAGGAGATACATTCCCTTCTTCCACAGTCGGGACCTCAAGGACTTTTACACGGATAGGCAGTGCTTCTTTTAAAGATATAGATGACTTCGATGTCTTCATCGACAGCTTAAATCTATATCTAAGCGACTGGCGATATAAGACGGGTGATATATTCTTGAGTGCATTTAAAGGGCTAAGGAAGGACGCCAAGTACCGCAGGCGCCTGGACTGGGCCACTGCCGCTAACTTGATTAAGGTGGTCTACGCTGACTTAAACTTGCAGTAAGTACCGGCCAGCGGTATAACACCAGCTTCATTTCCGTAATAGGACCTTAAATGGTTCCAACCTGGCAAGCATCAAGGAGGCTGGCATGAAAAATATTTCAGGAGAAGCAGTAGTGATTTTCTCTTATGTTTCAAGCATTTATGGGATGTATATCTACTCACTGCTCTAAAGTGGTAAGAAAAAACTTGTTTTCCTGGTCGTAGGGTTTATACTTAGGTGTAAGGGTGAAGAACGGTTCCTCATCCTTCTCTAACGATACACTACTGCTGGAGTAAAACAATGGCAAGTATCCCAACTATGAGCGACACCATCGCTAAATACCAATCTCTCGTCCCTGCGGGCATCACACCAGTCGGCTTTGACGTTGAGACTTTCATGATCAAGAACAACACCGCTCCCGAAGTCGTGTGCATGAGCTTCTATGACCCTCGCGAGACTGAGAAGAAGGGTTATCTACTCAACACCACTGACGGCATCCGTGAGGTCGCTCGCTACCTTATTGATGACTCCGTGTGGCTCATCGCACACAACGCCTGCTTCGACGCAATCACAACGTCTGTTCTGACCCCTGAGCTCTTCGCTCTCTTCTTCCGAGCTTATGACAAGGGGCGCGTACATTGTACCAAGCTCCGTGAGGCCATGCTCCTGGTGGGCGGTCCTGATAACTACGGCGAGATGCGAAGCGTTACTCAAGGCACTGCATCTCCAGTCTCTGGTCTATCTCTCGCAGGCTGCCTCTGGAATTACTTCGGTAAAGATGTAACCTCAAGCAAGGTCAAGACCTCTGGCTTCGGCTCTAAGCAGCAGGACATCTGGCGCCTTCGCTATCACGAGCTTATCGGCTGGAGCGTCGATGACTATGAGGTCGAGGCTGTTGACTACGCCATTGGCGACGCAGAGTGGGCGCTCGGTGTGTTCTTACAGCAGCAGATCAAGTCAGCGCGTCTCTCAGCTCCTATCATGCGGGCTCACAACTGCACTGGCAACATCCTGGACGATGCACAGCGTCAAGCCACAGCAGAATACTGCCTCATGTATATGAGTTTTAAGACCGGCGTCAAAGTTGACCAGACTAAGATTGAAGATGCTAACACTGCTATCAAGGCTGAGCATGAGCGCCTGGTGCAGCGTGTGGCTCCCTTCAAGTTCTACAAGAAGGCTGCTAAGAAGGCTCGCGGCTACACCGTCGCTTCTTCTCGTGTCCGTGCCTGCTTCGACCGCGCTTACAAGCTGTTGCAGTATACAGAGCCCTCTATCTACACCGACACTTCGTTGCAGAAGGGTAAGCCTGTCCTTAGCGTCGCCAAGGGCCCTCGCGACAACCTGACCCGCATGATCGACAAGGCTATCGAGCATAACATCACGCCAACTACTCGCGTCCCTTTGACGCAGAGTGCGCAGGACGAGCTCACAATCCTTTCTGACGCTATCCGCACCTTCGCTGAGTGTGAGGCTCTCTGGAAGGAAGCAAACACGTTTATCAAGGGTCTACGGCGCTCCAGGCTCAGTAAAGATGTTCGACTCCGCTTCAACCTCCACGGGCTCGTGGCTACTGGTAGAACGGCCTCATCTGATCCGAACATGCAGAACCTTCCTCGCGGTGGAGCGGTGCGCAACTGCATCACAACACACCCTGGCCATATCTTTATCATTAACGACTACTCTAACGCAGAGATGCGCTCTCTCGCAGAGGTCAACTGGAACGAGCAGGACGGCGAGTCTCAGCTTGCTATCGAGTATCGCAAGGATAAGGACTTCGATCCTCACCTCTTCGCCGCTTATCAGATGCTCAACATCGAGTTAGGTACAGAGCTAACCTTCGATGACGCTAAGGCGATCTATGCTGATAAGAAGCATGCTCAGTACAAGCAGATGAAGAAGTACCGAACGTTGGCTAAAATCCTCAACTTCGGGCTCGCTGGTGGTCTGTCCCACGTCTCCTTCGTTGACTATGCGCGAGGCTACAAGGTCTACCTCAGCATCGGTGAGAGTAAGCGTCTATGCGACATGTGGAAGCAGGTCTGGTCTGAGATGGGCGTCTACTTCCAGAAGCGCTCTGACCTGTTCCGTACTGACATGATGGGAGACGAGCTCACCTCTGAGGCTGAGCGCACCTATCTCTTTAAGCAGAGTCTGCGAGCGCGATACCTCCGCAAGTATACTGTGTCCTGCAATACGCCGTTCCAGGGCATCTCAGCTGACGGTGCTAAGTCGGCAGTGATCCAGACCTTCAAGGAGTGCTACTTCATGAAGAAGTCGCCTCTGTACCGCTGTAAGCCTGTCCTGTTTATCCACGACGAGATCGTGCTTGAGTGTCCCTATGACGGCACCGAGGAGTCTCACCTTAAGGCGAGCGCTGCGGCTATGCGTCTAAGCAAGGTCATGGAGGAGCAGATGGAGCTTTACACGCCTAACATCCCAGCTGTAGCAGAGCCCACGCTCTCTACACACTGGACTAAGGACGCTGAGAGCGACATCGTTGACGGGGTGATCCAGATTTGGACTCCTGCTGAAGACAACGAAGAAGATGAGGTGGTCGAGGTCGAGACAGACCCAGCTGAGGCCGCTCGCATCGCTGGCGTTAAGAGCCGGGTGCTTACCATCCTGGACCGCCTACATGACACAACCTATGCAAGCAAGGATAAAGGTGATGACGATGAATAAGTGTATCGAGTGCAACCGCGAAGTATATGAGGAGACTAACATGTGTGAAGACTGCACAGAGAAGCGCATCCGTGAGAATGAAGTTAAGATGGACCTGCTGATGTCAGAGATCGTCATGCTCAAGAACCGGATCGAGAGAAACCGCCAGGAGGCTAAGCAGCTCACTGGGGAGCATCCCACCGACATTATGACCGCGCTCTTCCTGTGGCAAGACACAGCAGAGGCTGAGCAGGCCCTTCACCTGAGAGGAGCTCGCTGATGGACCCTTTAGTAGAAGAGTTAGAGCGGGCGTTTAAAGCCTGGTTCGAGTTGCAGGAGCGCGTAAACAATGTCCCTGAAGAACACCGCCTGGCAACAGCGGCTGTCTTAGCAACGGACCTAACTATCGCAGAGGCTCGTTATCGGATGCTCCACAAGGCTGTGTTTCCCGAAGACTGGGAAGAGATGAAAGCTCGTTATACGGACCACTAAGAGCTAGAGCTCCACGTTAGTGGTCAGCTCCCCCTGGCTAGTGGGCGGCTGACCCGAAGTATGTACCAAAAAAGTTTAGACCCTAAGTGTGCAGAACACTTGGGGTTTTTCATTTTATGGGGTTGTGGTAATAACTTTTTCTTGAAGTTAGTGGTCGCATCCACTAAGATAGCTAATGTGGAAGGTGGCCCACGAAGATCACCGTAATGTACGCAAGGCTTAAGGAGATTAAGCATGATATTCACCGCAGAGTTAAACAAGTTGGCTTGGCAGATTAAGAAGAGTCAGAACATCAGCTGGGGCGCAGCCTTTCGCATGGCCGTTAAGGTATGCAGCCTCCCTCAAGGCGCAGCCGCGAGCGCTACATCAGTGTTCGGGTGCTGGAGCCCAGCAGCTCACCGCGCAGTCGCAGGACACTTCTGGGGCTTGCACAAGGCTTACAGCGAGCTCGGAGATACTGGGCGCTCTATTGCTATGTGTAAGATCAGCAAGACCCTCTTCGCGATGTATGAGGAGATGGAGTCCGTGCAGTTCCGCAGCCTCATTCGCATGAAGGGTGTTAAGGAGAGCGTGGCTACTGAGATCGTAGACTTCTTCGCCTCAGCTTATCACCAGACACCTACACCTCGCAGCTTGGAGCTCATGCAGCGGGGCGCAACCGATTACCAGAGCAAGATCATTTTACCACGTTGGACCTTTTAAGGAGACAGACATGAATTACATCATCAGCGGATTAACTAACGCCCAGGCACAAGTAGTAGCAGAGCTATTCCCATCACAGCTTACATCAAAGGCTATCGGGTTCGACTCGGTTGAGCAGATGCAGGAAACTATCGCGACACTGCGAGTGGAGCGCGATAGAAGTGCAAGCCATCGCAAGCGAAGTGCAGGCAGCCTTATCGCTAAGATTAACAAGTGCGCTGCAAGCCCGATGAGCTTTAGAGCCGGTGTCAGCGCACAGCACCCGCCTAAGAAAGAGGCAGAGGCAGACGAGATGGTAATCTCCTGCACTAAGGCCCAGGTCAGCTTGCTGCGTGATGTAGCACCTCTACAGTCGGTTCGTTGGGCAAGTATCAGCGCCAGTAGAACAGAGTGCTTCATCCACAGAACAAATAAGCATGACGTTGCACAGCAGCTTCGTGGCATGTATCGCCTGGAGCGAGAGCGTAATGTTAAGCGCGTGATTAGCACGTTCCTTACTAAGCTGGGCGCGGAGCTAGAGGCCATCGAGAAGGTTGTGGCTCGTCGCAGTGATGCTGCCAGAGACTTGATGACTTACCTTTGTGAGAAGGAAGGCATCGCACTTGATACCAGTGAGAAGGACCTGGTGGCTATGCTGGACCCTGCTGATGCACCGCTCCTCATCGCAGAGGCACAGCGCCTGGCTAAGTGGGTCAAGAGCAGTGCGCGTGTCTGTGAGCAGCTTATTGCTGTCCTTAGCGAGATTAAGATCGACGTTGCAGATGTACCTACACCAGCGCCCTTACCGACAAGTCAGCTCAGCCTCTTTGTAGAGCCGACTGCTGAAGACCTGGCTGCTATCGAGGCTGAGGAAGAGGCTGAGGAAGAGGAAGACTACCAGCTTGATGACCTGGTGGCGCTGACTCCCTGGGCGCAGCTTAGCAAGAAGGCTATGCAGACTGCTGTTGTGCCTGACTACAGCGAGGTTGATGATGCTGAGCCTGAAGACAACAGCTGGGTTGATAATGTTCGGGACGGAGACGGGTGGCAGGAGCAGGAGCGCGACTGGGAGTCTCTTGATGACCTGGACGAAGACGGTGATGACGACGACTGGGAAGATGACTACACCGGCTGGCTTGTGATCAGCAATATGGCCGCCTGCCTCGATCACTTTGGCTACTCTGCTCTTAAGGCGCTGGGCGCGGCTGAGTGGGACGGCGACATGGTAGTGTTTAAGGACCCCGAGGAGCGAGACTGCTTCTGCAACGACTTAGACCTGGAGCTGGACGAGCTCGAAGACAACGCTGAGATGGTGATGGAGCTAAACCGCCTGGCGAGAGCTCAGAACCTAAACGCCGTGTAAGAGGTCCGGTAGACCAGAGCGCAGCGGGAGAAGCACACCGATCTCCTGAAGCTGCTTAGCGTTGTGGGACTTGCGATCACCCTCTTCCCACCGCGCCCAGTCAACTCGATACCAGACACCGCGCAGACGGACTACGACGAAGGCTAAGTGGCCCCAGGCTGCTCTTCGTTCTAGTTGTCTGCGCTGTGTGTCGTCTATAGCAGACTTACTGATGCGGTCTGCCTCTCTGGACTTCATCTCCATGTGGCCTGATCTGCCATCGGAGAGCCAGAGCTCGAAGTCGCAACCAGCCTTACCAGCATAGACGGCCTTAAAAGACTTAGCGCCACCGCTAACACGTCTATAAGGTTCGTACCTCTTACAGATTTCTGCCTTGCCTTCGTTAAGATAGACATTAGCGATCATCTCGATCTGGGACTCAGCATCAGCGCCATTCCTCTTAGCTTCTAGCCCGGCGAGCCCTGCCGCTGTATATGTCTTGGGTCTTCGTTGGAAACGTCTCATTTATAAACTCCTGTGTTTATGCTATACTTACTGGAATAGTTTATGGAGTGTAGCATAATGAAACCTAAAAAACCCGACATAGATACAAGGGGTTATCCCCGGCGCAAAGAGAGCGGCGTTACTAAAACTGAAGGCAGCCTGAAGAACCTGCCCAGGACTAAGATAATGCTGGATGTACCTCATGAGATAAATGAAGGTATAAGAGCCTGGTGCGCGGATCGCCGCATAGACTTTACCGCGTTCCAGCGCTCGCTGTATCTACAGGCAGCTAAAGCCATCGGCCTTAACACCGACTACTATGAAGACCTCAACAAGAGCATGCTTGCCGAGGCGCCGAAGCAGTATAGAATACTGCACATGTCGCTCATCGCGTTAGACGAGTGCGACTTCCCTGGTGTCGCTGCAAGTGCGGAAATAGGATCGCTGCATCCTTACCAGACAACATTCCCAGAGGCAGAGCGCCGGGAAACTATGGTCAGCCCCAGGTTAGCGGAGCTAAACGCTGAGATTAACCGCGCTGCTAAATCCGTCGCTAAGTTAAGCGAGATGAAGAAGTACCAGGGGTTCTTTACCGAAGGCTCCATATCCTTAGAAGAGGCCAAGGCACAGCTAGACGAGTTGCTGGACGTGCTACCGAGCGAAGTTAAGGAGGAGCTCTGGGACTGGTGCAGCATTAACGACGCTATTTACATGGTTAAGAAATACGCTCGAGGTTTGAAGGCCGCAGCAGAGCTCCAGGTACTTCTGGAAGAGAAGCGCGAGCAGCGCGAGCTCCGTGCGCGGATTTCCCAGCAGCAAGCCGAAGAGATACAGAAGCAGCGTGATGTCGTCCTGGGCCGGACTCGCCACTGGATAGATACCCGCGAAGACCGCCTCAATGATAACTGGTTGTCCTGGGCGGGCTCGATGGAAGATAGTTATCTGGACTATTGCGCCAACCGCCAGACCGACTCTAACCTAGACCAGCGCCCGCAGAATAAGCGGGCTCGCATCCCCCAAGCCGATAACGGCGAGATCATTGTCCATGAGATCATAGGACATGCCACCAAGGAGTTTGACGATGAAACTAACTGAAGTAGAACACCGCATAGTCGCCTCAGCACATCTGCCTGAAGGCGAGCTCGCAGAGCAGGTCGCTAAAGATGTAGCCGAAGTTGCATGGCGCGTGCGCAACTTTAAGTGGAATAACCACATGGCCATCTTTAAGCGAGGTACTAAGGTCGAAGTACAAGGTATAAACGAGCTTAGCGATCTAATGCTGGAAGTAATGGCTGTAAGGCATCCACTACTGGAAGAAGCTAAAAGGGCCATGCGTCTATATCTAAGCCAGGAGACACCGAGTAAATCGACCATCAACCGGATGGTAAAGCTGCAAGGTCCATATCAGGATGCTAATCGCGATAATGTAGAGCTCCAGGTAATGCTGCTTAGTGTCAAAGCACCACCTTTACGGAAGCGATAAAGCGGCTTATTTCCAGCGGTAAGAAAATAATTTAAAAATAATTGTGCTTACATTCTAGGCACTTACAAACTTTCTTACCAAGTTGGCTTGTAATGGTATTATCTTTTAAGGTAATGTTAACCATGAAGCTAACAGCGGTTGGCTGACTCGGGACATAGCTTGTAAATGGTGCTTGGCACCGGAAACGAGAATAACTATGTCTAGCTCTTTTAAATCCAGCTGTCCTATTAACGATAACCTTAACTTCGTCTTTAATGATGCTCACCTCGAAGCTGCGCACGTTGAGTCGGCTATTAACACTGTCGTGTATAATATCCCTCATCCTGGTGGCCTCGTAGATGAGCTCCTTTATGAAGAAGTTCTGGCGCTGTTCTATGTCGCATGTAAGCTCCCAACTGAGATGCACCACGATGACTTCCAATTCGATCTGGTGGTTGATGAGATGGGCCTTTACTTACGATGTCAGGACATGCACCACTCGGTTCGTAGTGCGTGCGGCGAAGATGCGTTTAACCTGGTGATGAAGCATGTGCAGCTCGCTACACTGTTTCAGATCACAGGTCTAAGCACCAAGTATCGTCATTCGCATACACTGCGTCGCGATTTCGTTATGAAGTACAGCGCCCTATACCCAGCTGCATGTAAGTGGCTGCTGGAAGCAGAGCCGTCAAAGACTCAAATCCCAACAGAGCTACCTCTAAAGGGAGTTGAGAGCCTGGCTGCACAAGTCTTCTGCGGCGGTCCTAAAGTCCTTCTTAACGATGATGTTGCGTGCGAGATCGCTCTTCGCGCTCATCTCAATACCCTTTAACCCTTAACCCTAACACTTAATAATAACGCAGCTGTGTCCCGAGTCAGACCCTCATCAGTTTTACTGGTGGGGGTTTTCTTTTATCTTGTCTCAATGTAGGTGTTTTCCCTACATAGCGCCATAGCACCAAGTACCAAGCGGCATAGTGTCCAGGTGCTGTAAATATGGACGCGGAGGATGCTCTGTAATCGCTTTTCAGAGGTCCATGAAGGGTATGGCAAGGGTATCTTACCCAAAGCGCCTTAGACGCTAAATATAAGCGCCTTTAGAAGAGGGGCGCCGTTTATAAATGTTTTAGAACCTAACATTCGATAAGTGATAGTTACTGAAGGTTAGACTACGAAAGGTTTTATAAACTAGCGCTCGCTGCTTAAGACCTGGCTTAAGGCCTGGCTGCTTAAGGCCTGGCTCAAGGTGCGCGGCTTCTTAAGGCCTGGCTCAAGGTGCGCGGCTGCTTAAGGCCTGAAGTTAACCGGGCGCGGTGCTAAAAGCGTCTAAGGCGCAAGGCTACTTTGGCGGCTTTAGAAAAGTATAATACATTTGGCCTTACCTGGCATAGTACCAGGTCGCGAGCTCCCGAAGCTACTCCGCCTCAAAACAGGGAGCGCGGGGCGCGGATCGACCACTTGGACTTTGAAACTTTTATACTTTTGCATATATTGTTGTATTTTTTCTCTCTCTTTTACAACTATATATATTTTTATACTAAAGTTAAAATAGGGTCAAATGGTAAAAATCGCTAAAAGCTAAGCAATATTATAGACTTAACCGCGACCACCTGTTGACCACTTGACCACTTCGTCTGCTACTGAAGATCGAAAATGACCACTAACAAGCTAAAGCTACCTCGCTAGTGGTCGGACACTAAGGTGTTAGTGGCTATCTGCTAGTGGTCGGACACTAAGCATCTAAGCCAAATGTTAGTGGCCACATGGCTCTCAGTAGCATGGTTTTGGCCACTTCGAGTGGTATCAAGTGGTCGCTTAGTGGTCAGTTGTTAGTGGTCATACGCAAGGTAGATAGCAGGTCTATTTAAGGTCATGTCGCGCTGCCGATCTTGGTAATACCCGGCCCTAAAATGGGGTCCATGCACAGTGCTACTAAGCCGCTTCGGGGTTAAGCTGCCGTCAGAAATATAATACCAGATTTTCACCGTGCGCAGGCTGCCACTAATGCCGTAATACCAGAGTGAGAGACACACTCAGCCACTATCTTCTAACTTCTTAAATATAGACCACTTAACACAAGCCATCCAGCTATCCCTATACATACCACCCGACATCATGTACTATGCTAAGCTCCGTCTTTGCACGCCGCTGGATGCTTAAGCCGGGTGTGGGTGCAACACTAACTCGCTGGGTCCGTGCGCCTCTACAGGTGCATTAGCTCTGGCGATAATATTAAGGAGTCCCTATGAAACAATCATTAAGCAGCTATGTCTTCGCCTCTAAATACCCGAAATATCTTAAAGAGGAGGAGCGCCGTGAAACTTATGAAGAGTCTGTTGACCGTGTTATGGACATGCACGAGAAGAGACTCCCTCTCCCTGACGTTCGTGCAGCCTATAAAGATAAGGTCATCGCTGGATCACAGCGCGGATTACAGTTCGGTGGCGCTGCCATCGAGGAGAAGAACGCCCGCATCTACAACTGTGTAGTATCGCACTGCGACCGCGTTGACTTCTTCAAGGAGTGCTTCTGGCTCCTCCTCTGTGGTTGCGGTGCTGGCTTCTCTGTGCAGAAGCACCATGTTGCTCGTCTACCAGATGTGATGCAGCCGGAGCGCAAGACACACTTCGTCGTTGAAGACTCTATCGAAGGCTGGGCGCTCGCGGTACAAGCTCTTATGACCGCTTACCTGGGGGATGCACCACGTCCCTCTTTCGACTTTAGCAAGGTGCGCCCCAAAGGAGCCCCTCTGCGTCATGGAGGCTTAGCTCCAGGGCCAGCACCTCTTGAGCAAGCTCTAGTCCGATGCGAGGCTATTCTTCGCGCCCGCATCGGGGAGTCGCTGCGCCCCATCGACTGCTTCGATATTACTATGCACCTTGCTGACGCAGTTATCTCTGGAGGCATCCGTCGCTCTGCAACTATCGCTGTCTTCTCTCCAGATGATGAAGAGATGGTGCATGCTAAGACTGGTAACTGGTTCGTTGATAACCCGCAGCGAGGTCGAGCTAACATTAGCGCGATGCTGCTCCCATCAACTCCTAAGTCTGTCTATGACGGCCTATTCTCAGCTACTAAGCAGTTCGGTGAGCCTGGCTTTATCTTCGCTAACTCCTCGGAATACTTATATAATCCTTGCGTTGAGATCGGGATGGCGCCTATCCTCGTCAAGTATAAAGGCCTCGTTCTTGAGGAATATACTCCAGAGCTCCTGGACCCGGCCCAGCGAGAAGACTGGGTGTCCCAAGGTTATACCTTCGAGTCTGGCTGGCAGATGTGCAACCTGGCCACTATCAACTGCTCTCGCATCCACTCAGATGAAGACTTCATCCAGGCTGTAAACTTAGCCACGACTTTAGGGACGGTCCAAGCCTCTTACACCAGCTTCCCCTTCTTAGGAGAGGTTACTGAGCAGATCGTGCAGCGAGAGTCTCTACTGGGTGTAAGTATGACGGGTATTCTATCTAACCCACGCTTCTACAACGCAGAGCTCCTGTCTAAAGCTAAGCTCCAGGCCCGCCTCACCAACAAGCATATCTCTGCGGAGCTCGGCATCCCGGAAGCGTCTCGCATCACTTGTGTTAAGCCAGAAGGCACCGCGAGCATCGTTCTTGGTACCTCAGCAGGCATCCATCCTTATCACGCGAGAAAGTATATCCGCCGAGTCCAGGCAGATATGCTTGAGCCCCTCTATCAAGAGGTGGAGCGCTCACACCCGCAAGCCTGTTCTAAGTCTGTGTGGGGAGCGGAGACACAACGAGTGATCGCCTTCCCTTGCGAAGCACCTCCAGAGGCTCTTGTTAAGTCTGACCTTAACGCCATCCAGCATCTTGAGATCGCTAAGACTGTCAACCTGCACTGGGTGCGCGGTGCAGAGCTCCCGCGCTGCCATGATCTGCACCACAACGTCAGCATCACGGTGAGCGTAGATGAAGACGAGTGGGAAGAGGTGCAGGCTTACATCTGGGAAAATCGCCAGCTCTTCACGGGTATCTCTCTGCTCTCCTCTTCCGGCGACTACGACTATCAGCAGCCTCCTTATCAAGAGGTGCATGATGTTATCGAAGAGGATGATGCTAACTACGGCGCTAAGGTCGAGGTGCGCGACCTCTGGAACCAGCTCTCCGCACTTCCTGAGATCGACATGCTTGTACATGAAGATAAGGACAACACAGAGCAGATGGCTGAGGTTGCCTGCCCTGGTGGTGCTTGCGACCTGCCGTATTCCTATAAATAATGCTATACTGCTCCTATCCCCCTCTAATTAAGGAGGCTTAACCGCATAGGAGCATTATCATGACCCATCCCAGTTTAGGCGTAGCATTTGGCGAGCATCACGTTGCCGAGCTAGTACATATCTTTGTTATTCTTAGAAGACACAACGGCGAAGAGCTCGCAATTACATGCGATACTGACGGCCAGATACTGTCTTGTTTTAATGACCTCGGCATGGAAGCGACGGAAGATATACTAGAAGAAGAGAAGGAAACTATACTTCGACTTGTAAAAAAGCGTGAGGTAGACTATAGTTAAGGGGATAGTGTTTTAACCCCAACATAAACTATGGAGTCTATCTTATGATTTCTTCTGTCAAGGACTACCTCGAAGCCCGCATTAAGGCTCGCGCAGCTGTCGCTAAACATCTCCTCGCCACCCAGGATGGGGAGATGAAGATGCTCGCTACCGAAGCCGCTGATGTCGCGCTCAAGGGCATGGTCCGTGTAGGCGAGAAAGTCTACGCCGCCTATTCTTCCACAATCCTCAAGCAGCTCGGCCTCACTGAAGAAAACCAGATCAAGGCCGATGAGGTCAGCTTCCTTACGCCCGCAGTGCTTCCTCTCGATGATGCAGCTCTCGCTATCTGGCACTGGCAGCAACAGCTCGATGACCGGGCGAGTGTCGCTGGTGTCCTGTCTCATCTTGAGGAGGAGCTCGCAGAGCTTAAGCCTGTGGCTATGGACTTTAGCGAGTCGCAGTCCATCAAGGCTCGCATGGAGACATCAGGTGAGCTCGCTGACCTGTTAATCCTAACTCTACATCTCTTCGCATTACTCAACCTCGATCCAGCGCAGTGCCTCGCTGAGAAGCTCCAGGAGCTCCACAAGCGTGATTACAGCGGCGAGCCCGATGAGGATGGGAAGATTAAACATGAGGAGGCATAAATGTCTGAGGTCATCGAGAAGTTTAATCTAGGTCGTGCCTGTAAGTATAACGCTAAGCAGTGCTACCGACTACCATCAGCGGCTCTAGCGGCTCATCCAGGGTTGTCCAAGCCTTCTAACTCAGAAGACTTTACCTGGGCGGTTAGAGCCGTGCAGCAAGCTCT
>Ga0099849_1000472_pt1 | contig 18603 bp, 16 predicted proteins | sample CB_VirMetaG_4_FD_78177 | JGI IMG/M metagenome (GOLD analysis project Ga0099849, IMG submission 78177) | Freshwater to marine saline gradient viral communities from Chesapeake Bay - CB_1508_1M Viral MetaG | ecosystem: Environmental > Aquatic > Marine > Coastal | place: USA: Chesapeake Bay... | reverse complement strand
TTTGGTCATTTAAATTGATTTAGTTTTTTAAAAATTAATTCAGATATTTTTCGATGTCCCAATTCATTTGGATGGTCACAACACCCCTCAAAGTATATTCCTGAAAATTCATGTGTCGGTGGGCCATCTTCATCATATCTATGACAAGAAGGTAAGTGAGTAGGATAACTTTTCCATTCTGATCTACGGGTTGACAATAAATTTGTTAAACTTTCATTACTTAAAAATTTCGAGTAATCAATGGAAAGATCATATTTTTTACACTCATCAGGATTTAGTTGACCATAGTTATGTGCCATCACATAACGACATCCAATATCATTTAATATTTTTTGTATCGCGTATATAAACAAAACATGATGATATATAAACCACTCTAATGTTTTATTTTTTAAAAATTTAAAATAATCATCTCTTTGCCAAAGGGTCAAAGAATAAAATCCGTTTTCCTCGTCTTCATCGTACCATCTTATGTCTGGTGGTACTATAACAATAACAATATCATCAACAGTTATTTCTTTTGATTTAGAAACTATTGTGTTTAAAACCATACCTAGACTATTATCGTCCTCCCCATAATTAACATACGAAGTACCTAACTCCGCAGACAACCAATGCACAAAAGGTTTTTCGAATTCTTTAAGTTCAGCACCTCTAGCCCAACTATCACCAAAACAAAATACTGCCATTTTAAACTCCTATTTTTTCATTCAAATTCATCTAGATCCAAATTTTCCAGAACTTCAGAGTCCGCTCTAAGTTGTATGAGATCATTATTTATCGATCCCCTACCTCTTCTGAATCCCCACGCTTTACTTTGTTTATCATCTCTTATTGTTCTCAATACTCTAGCTTTTGTAATATAATCATTAATTATTGGTGTATTCGTTGATATAATAGAGTTCATTTCACTTTCTGCTGTAGAAATTGCAGAATCTTTAGCATCTTTAGTACTCTGACTTGGATTTTGTGAACTTACACCAGTATATCCTATACCTGATGACACGGCTGTAGAACCAACGCCAGTTACTGTAACTAGAGTTTGTCCTTCCGTGGCATAAGTAAACGTGTATCCAGTAATCGTAGTTCCACCAACACCTAAAATGGGACTTTTTATTCCAGGCCAAGATTCATTTCCTTCATAATAAGAAGCAAATCCAGCACCAACAGCTGGATTCGGATCAACGTCTTCTGTGTAAGTCGTTGTTACATCTGGATCACCGTTATTAATTAGTGAAATCACATGACCATATCCAGCCTTATTTTTATCTTTTATCAGTCCAACTTCCACAGGATTTTCCCCATTTGTGGTTGGATCAAAAGTTTCCGATGCTCCTGTCTGTCTTAATATGAAAAAGTTATCTCCATCAGTTCCCTGTTCTGTCGTTGTACTAATAAAAATTGTCGGATATGAAGTATAAATTCCCACACTAAAGGTTGACTGTTCAGTTGAAGCTATTGCTGGATTACTTATAATTATAGCTGTAGTATCAATTTCAAATGTGGTTGTTACTCCGACCGTATCAACACCCACTATTGAAGTCGTTGTTGTTCCAAATCCAACAACAACACTATATGCAGAGGCTCCTGTATCCGTAGATGTAATTCCCGCTCTCCAAATTGGATCTCCAGTAGATATGCCTGATGTGGTATTTACTCCTGCAAAAGCAATTATAGTTGATCCGAGAGAGATGCTACCACCAAATGTTGTGCTTAATCCCAATATTGATGTTGATCCAAATCCCACCACCTCGGGCAGACTACCAATACTGAATATTACTGGAGTTTCAATGTTATCTGTTATAGTATCATTTGTTTGAATACCAGATAATATTGTAAAGTTTCCATTTACGTCAGTTGATGTATCCAAAACGATCATGAAGGTTTCGCCTATACCAACAGAAGCATTGGGAAGTTCTTTTACTGCACTAGTCCCATAGTCACGATCTTTTGGTCTCTTGAAATATTTTGCACCATAATAATTAATTGTTCTATACTCTGATGAAATTTTTTGTACCTTATATGTCTTATAGTTTTTACTAAATGGAAGTCCATCAGTACCAAATCCTGTAATTGTTTCAGTGCTTTGTAGAATCCATTCTAGATCATTTTTACAACCACTACTTACTCTGTCTCTATACGCATCTTGAACAGCAGTAATTTTAGTATTAATCTGTTGGATGGGTGTTGGTATGTTAGTATCAATATTTACTATCAATTCGTCATAAAGATCCAAATCAATATCCAATAACAACAACATGTCATTGATTTGTTCAAATTGTTGTTTTTTAGACTCAATTTCACTTTTTAAAGAATCAATAATTTTTTTGGTTTTTGACTCTGAAGTTGATGTACTCAAACCTAAAGCTCTTGCAATTTGAGTTTGAGCTTGAGAAATTCCACTAGTTGTTGATAGTGATGAGGTAGTTCCTATACCTATAGACATTATCTATTCACTCCTATAAAATCTTGTCCTGGATAATCTTTTGGTGACTCTCCTTCATATTCTACTATTAATTTATCTAGATCTTTTCTTTCGGCATGAACGATATAATAACAATTTACGGCACCCCCTTCTCTATTTTTTACGATAATTTTTCTTCCCCACTCAATCTTTTCAACAAATAATTCTTGATATGATCCAAAAGGAGTAAGTTGGACTGTTATTGTTTCTGGATCTACCAACCCATTCCAATATTCTGGTAGATTAATGATATTATTGTTTTCTAATTTTCCTCTATAATATACACCAATCTCTGGACCTTCCAAGGAAACGTGACGCAAACGATGTCCTTGTTTGTTTGGATGTTTGATATCGAATGGTTTTGCTGGTAAAGCTTTTGCTAATGTTATCTCAGCAACAGTTTGTGGATTAATACCAACAGTTGTTGTGATATCACCTATAAATTTTGTAGCGGTACAGGTTTTATCTACTACAACTGTATTGAATACGTTTATCGTTGAACCACTATTCAGAGATGTTTTGCAATTAATTCCAGATGTTGCACTCAACGCAGCTCTAATAGTAGCACCAACTTTAGTAACAACTCCAGTGGAGTTTGTAATGGCAGTTCTATTAATTACCCCGAAAATATTTGTAATTCCCTTAACTTCCAAAGATATTGGATTTAATCCAGGTCCAATCATACAATTAGCTGTTGGAATTGGAGTGCCAGCTCCAATCCATATGGGACCATTCAATATAGACGATCCTGGTAGTGATGGAACAGCGGGTAAAAAAGAATAGTCAACTGGACCAACTACAAGTTTATCACCAATATATTTTACTGACTCTGCGGGCATAATTTATCCTCCAAGACAGGCTTTCAAGAATTTGTTAAATTTTTCATTAATTTTCAATAACTTTGTTAGTATACTGCCTTCAGTATCATCAGCTCCAGAACTTTGAGAATTTTGAATGTTTCCTGTAGTATCAACTGCTTGGGCACCAATAGAAGCACTGTTTGACATTACTTGATTGGAAACAGAACCTTTAAAATTTTGGACTGGTGCAGTTATTGCAACTTGTTTATTTGACTGAATAGTTACTTCACCCGATCCATCTTCCGCTACTAATCGTATACTCTGAGCTTTTATAATAACTTCTCCTCCAGGGGCTTCAATGTTTATATTTCCGTTCGAAGCACGTATTACTTTTGCGGGTTGTGCAGTATCGGTAATTTCTTTCCCACACAATTCATAAGAAGTTTTATCACAGGTTTGAAAATAATTTCCCTCTACAGTGTACTCAAATCCCTGACCGCTATCTGTAAAGACGGCATAATCAACTTTTTTTCCAGCAGCATCTATTGTCCCAGATTTTACTTCAAATCCAGGATATTTCTGATAAAACTCTTTGGGTTGGTCCGTCATACACAGTCTACTACATTTACAATTGTTGTTCCAATGCCTACTCTTGTACTTCTTGTTACATCATTATCAATAATGAATTGAGGTAGGTAATCTAATACAGGATAAAGAAGTGCCCCTTGTCCTGTTTGAGTATTTATAGTGACTTCTGGATATGTTTCAAATTCTTCTATACATTCTGCAGAATTTATTGCAATTATCGAACCAGCTGGACTTACGATTGGAGTCCATACACAATTTCCTACAAAAATAGTATCATCTGAACTATATCCATACCCTGGTCTATCAATGAATATAGAAGTTACTATTCCAGAAGAAATAGTAGAAATGCCCAGATTATCTCTGTTTACTACACCATCATCAAGAACATCTCTCACTCCTTCTATAGTTTTAACTATATCATTTAGATTTGTTGGACAATATCCAGATCCAGATTCTACCAAAACTATTGAATTAATAGAACCATTTTCATCAATACTGGACTTTGCTATAGCACCTTTACCATATCTTGTTTTATCAATCACACTGATGATCGGGGGACTACTGTACCCACGTCCTGGATTAGTTACTTTAATTGTTAAAATTGATCCATCTAAAGATGAAATCACAGCCTGAGCCTTTGCATCTACTCCATCACCAGATATTCTTATTTCTGGAGGTATGCATGTGTACCATTTTGTTCCTAGGGGTATAGATGGTGCATCTGATTGTGTAGTTGGATTTAATGCAGTTTCTCTACAATCTCCAAATGGAGTATCTTCAGATCCAAACATTGATAAAAATCCTATTGCTAGGTCTATGTTTTCATCGAAAGCTCCAAGAATATCGACATTATCTAAGATTTTTTCCCAAGCATCAGCTGATGGTAGATTCACTCCCTCGAAAGGATCCCAAGATTTAATTTCTCCACAAGTCAAAGCATCACAATCTAAGAAACTTAATATTTGTTGGACGAAGTTTAATCCCTGTCTTATATAATCGCCGACTTGCCCTATTCCGTCTGCCAACCAGTCTAAACCAGAAAGTATAGTTGATAATGCATCATCTGCCATTTGTGCGAGTTTATCAATAAGAGATGCAACCGTTTCTTCTACTGCACACGTAGGAATACTTGGTGTTTTACCTATCAATCCATTTAGGAGACTTTCAATGAAATCCCATAATGGTCCGAATAGTTTTTCAAATATGCAGAAAATTAAGTCTAAGATATTTTTAGTTGCCTCTGATATGGGAAGTTTTAATGGTTGTGGTAGAGTTGCTGAAATTCCTCTGAATAAACATCCAACCAGTTGAAATATATTATCTCTCATCCCATTAATGGTAACCTTCATTAATGAGGCTATCAGTCTGGCAACTTTTCTTATTTGACCGCTGATGTCTACTATTTTATTTCTTAGTGGGTCTATGAAACCATATGCAGTAGATTCTAGTCCGTTAACAAACTTTATAAAGTTACTTAGAGTTGCCTGTATAGATCCAATAATATTGGTACTACATCCATTTTCAGTTTGAACTGGAGGTTCAGTATCAAATTTATGTAAAAAAGCAACTTCTGCTTTTGTATCATAAAATAATTTGTCAGTTTCCAGTGAATGGGTCCATACTGCTCCTGCAGAACCAGATGTGTCTGATGACAATGGAGCAAAACCAGCATCTACATCCAATCCATTGGCACCAACACCAAAACTAGGATTACTACTTACAGAAAACTGTGATCCAGATCCCAGAGAACTTGCAATCTCTTTTATTGCAGCTTCTGGACTTTTCTTCTGTCTAGTTGCACTAGCGACTAGATTTCCCTTCTGTCCTGTAAAAGGTTCGAAAGGATTTGGATTATCTACATTTACTACTGCTGGACTTCTATGAAAACAACCCATTACAACAGGTTGTTGAGCTTCATCGCCATCAATGAAGAATCCAACTACAGATTCCCCACCAATAAGCATCGGTAGTTTTCCAAATCCTCCCTGACCCGGAGATCCATCAGCAGCACTAGTTAATACATGAGCCCATGGTAATTCATCATCGTCAAGTTCTAGTGGATTAAAACTATGATATCCAACAATTCTTACCTTACATCTATAACCCCAGGCATCATTGCCCTCATCTATACGTGTTTTTTCATTTCTCCAAACTGATGGATCAGCGACCTGGCCGATCCACCAGACGAAACCGTCTTTTCCAATAAAATTAGATTTTAGTAAGGATTCTTCAATCATCAGTCGTCGTATACTCTACACTCTGAAGCGTCTGGATGTGTATCGCAATAAAGTTCTAGTGGAGTAGGATCGTGATCATCGTCTGGATGATTTTCTTTGTATGCTTCAAGAGCCTCTAATTCTCCTTCCGTATGTCTACGAGCTTGTGGAGAAATAGTCGGGTCTTCGAGAATTTCTTTGTCCTTGGAAATGTGATCGTCTATGTTTTTCATTAGTTTGCACCGTAAAGTCCGTAAGAATCTCTAACCAATTTAAGAGATGTTACCATTTGTCCACTTTCAAAATGATGTCTCAATTCCTTTATTAGATAGTATCCACTTTGTCTTTCATCTGTTTCGGAGGATGATGCATCAATTTTTTGAAACTGTGCATTTATAATTTTACCAACCATTAGGTTGATATTCAATGGTACTGTCATATTTAGTGACTGAGTGAACAGCAGATTATAACGAGAGAAAGATTTTGCCATGTCAACATTATCTCTACCAGAATCTGATTTATCTCCAGCTTCATCATTGATACCCACATCACTAGTTCTGAATAATATTCTTGAAGGTCTATTGGCAAACTCTTCCGGATATGGGATTTCATTATCCGCTCCTAAGGTAGAATTTACTTCTTCCGATAGTTTATAAGTTATTCCTTCTATTCCATTAGTATAGATGTCATAGAAATAAGTAATATTGGCATACATTCCAACTCTGAGGGACTTCATTAAGTCCATATTTTTCTCCAATCCATAATTTAATATCTTGTACTCATTTCCAGTTTTATTTGTTTCTGTTATTTGAGTGTACTGATAGGTTGGTATATTTTCTTTATCTCCACCAGAAGATTGGGTATTTGTGGATGAAACTAAGGTATCGACACTTCTAAAATTAAATCCTTCATAATTTTCATAGAATAAGAATCCAGCAACACCTTTTCCAGCAGTTCCACTTTTGCCTGAAGATGATGTTGAAGGAATTGATTTTGGACCCAACCAAGTTAAAACATAAAAAGGTTTTTTCAAAGTTCCTATAAACTGAAAAGAATTTGAAGTTCTCTCAATGTTCTCCGACTCAAATCTATCAGTCTTCAAAACATCTCTTAAAATGGCAGTTACATGTTCATTTATTGGCTTTTTATTGTATTTCTTTTGAACTCTTGCAGTCTCATTTGTGAGTCCCTCTCTGGAAACTAGGTGGAGAGTAAATGTTTCCTGAGAACTTCCTGATGATAGTCCACTAACTTTATAAACATACATCTCTAACGCAAATTCTCCACTTGGAGTCACTACTTCAAATAAAACTTTTTCCCCACCTTGAATAGGTAGTCCATTATAAATTGAGTATTGTGACATGATTTGCATTGTCATAGTAATGCAAGGTGATAACAAGTCCTCAAAATAATCTGTATTAATAAGACTTCCGCTTAGGTCAATAGTTTTCTCTCCATCTACGGAAGTTATCTCTACTCTTCTATATTCTAAACTGTTTAATGCTTCTGTTGCCATACTAGGTCCCCGTTAATGTAGTTAAGAATATATTTTTCACTACATTATTTAACATTGATCCAGGAGAAGGCATTCCTCCTCCTTGATTGCCTCCGCCTCCACCACCAGCCATAATAGAAACTGGTCCATTGCCTGATAGTTGTTGTATTATAGGAACAACGACTATTCTACCTCTTGGGGAGTCATATGAATTATATCTAGCTATTTGTTTAGATATATTTGAATCTATTTTTTGCAATTCAAGTTTCGGTTTTTCAATAGGATTAATGGTTTGATCGGAGGCAACTGCTTCTATGTTTTCTGTTAAATCCTCTGAAAACTTTCCTTTATTTTGTTCATAATATTTTAGGTATTCTTTATAAGTTTGAGAATTTCCAATGCGAACATCATGTTTATCAGAAACATCACTATCTGTTCTTGCGACATGAAATTCATTTTCTGACATTAGTTTTTCTGGTTTTGATGGTTTTGCAGAAACTTCACTACTAGGTTCGCCTTCTTTTGGACCTTCTTTTTTCTTTACTTTTATATTACCACCAAATCTAAAATATTTGTCCATTGCTGGACCAGGATCTGTTGGTGGACCAGTAGTATTCTTATAAAATTCAAAGTGCAAATGTGGTCCGGTAGATCTACCGGCTCCCTTTGTACCTGGAGCTCCACCTGTTAATCCAATTACTTGTCCAGAAGCAACTTTATCTCCTGGTTTAACATGAATAGCACTCATGTGAAGATATCTTGTCTCCGTTCCATCTTCATGAGTTATTAGTATATTTCCACCAGCGGCATCAGCAGAAAATCCTGACTCTCTAACTGTACCTGGAACAACTAAACTTACTGGAGTTCCTTGAGGTACTGGTAAATCTTCTCCTTTGTGATTTCCACCTTTACCTTCATTATAATATTGCCTAAATTCTCCATAGTCTACAGTGTTAACATAACTACTTGGCAATTCTCCGCCAGTTACTGAATAAGTATTGTTTTGTGGGTCGTCCGGTCCAGTACCACCACCTTTTCTTGGTTTAATCTGAGTATGAGTTTGTGAAACGGTTTCTCCGGTTGTAGAATCTACACTTTCGACAGACATACTTCCAGATTTAGCAAAGACGGCTTCAAAATTAACCACGACTTGTTCAAATTTATTCAATACACCTTGAAAATTAGTTCCGGAACTAAAAGATTTTTCTCTTTGTTTTTGTGTTTGTTCTCTTAATCTTTGTTCCGTTTCTTCTTTGAGGGACTTTTCTCCAGTGACAGTCTCATAAGCTCTATCCCCAAGATATCCGCCGAGAAAGTTTCCTGCCATACTTCCAACGACAAATCCCAAACCAGGTATAGGAATTAACGCTTGTCCAATAGCACCACCCAAAAGTGATCCAGCAAGAGCACCACCCGCTCCTGAAGCAGCTTTACCTACACTTTCTCCTTCAGCGAGACCCGTAGCAAAATCTAGTCCAGCAAAGGCTGCATTAGCGAGACCTAATGCTTTGATGCCACCTAATCTTATTCCCTTACCTTTTGGTATTGGTTTTCCTGCTTTTGTACTAGGTTTCCCTCGACCACCAAACATTTCCCCAAGGAAACCACCAAGATCTAGAGCTCCAGAAAATAAACTAGACAGTAAACTACCAGGTCTACCAAATGTTGAGGCTACGTTTAGACTTTGTAAATTTTTTATTTTCTTTTCACTTGGAAGTTTTACTGCTCTAATTTTTTTGGTCTCAATTTCCATGAACCCAAGAAAACTATTGAATGAGGTTTGAGTGGACCTCATAGCAGATCTTGATCTGTTTATTTTTACAATATTGTTTATGGGTCCCAACATTGGGGAGGAGAGTTTTTCTTTTGCTGCCATTATCCGTCTACAATATTATAAACAGTTTTTGAGAACATAGTGAAGAAATTATCATCATTCGATGAATTTAAGAATGGTATTGATGGCGCTCCAGCACCTGATCCACCACCCCCGCCACCTAGTGCTTGTGACACCATTCCACCAATACCTCCACCAACTGAACTCAAGTTTTCCATAGTTACTACTGGTAAAATAACAATTTCTGGTTTTTGACCAGATGCTTCAACGGGTTTAGAAACATCACCAGCAAGTTGCTGTCTTAATTCTTGTTCTGCAGCTGCAGGTGTAATCGGTTGTTTAGCGGGTTCTACTGAAGATTCTAAAACTTCTAACATACCTACTGGTCCACCAGCATCACCATGGAAGAAATTTCCACCAGTTCCTCGATAAAAGTCAACACCTTTTACCATATTTTTTAGTTGTGTCTGACCTTTGAAATATCTTCTACCTTTAACACCTTCTCTAGCTGATGTTGATAGTGCTCCACCTGTTTTAAAATCTGTTAGAACTTCACTTGCTTTTGCAGCAGAACCTTTTCTTCCAAATAGTTTTTCTAGATTCTCAAGTCCATTTGGACCAGCAGAAATTTCTTTTAATTTTTTAATTCTTTCTTCTGGAGTTTTTCCCAATTTAGCAGCGATAGGGCCATATACTTTAGAAGCATCTGGATCAAGACTTTCTGCGTATATTGCAGAAGAAATTGGACTAAATTGTTCTTTTGCTGTTACTTGTCCGAACAAATCACCATAACCAGAGTGGTCTGCTGCTGCACGATTTAACATAACCTGCATTGCATCCGCAGCGTTTTGTCCTCCAGTACCTTCTAGAATAGATGTGAATGCGGCAAGATTTTCAGCGGAAGATGAAGATCCAACTGTACTACCAGAAGATCCAGTAGTATCTTTTTTATCTCCTTGATCAGGTATATCACCAGTAAATACGCCACTTCCACTTGAGGAAGAACCAGAAGTTTCAGCTCCTTTAGCAAAAGATCTCAATGCTCGGTCAAATCTATCAAGTATTTGGGAAAATTTATCTAATAAGAACCCATCTATACCACCAGATCCCATTTCAGTAATGGGTCCGGCAGAAACTGGTTGTGTTGTTATTGCGTTAACAGACTTAGTAGCTAATGCAGCACCGCCAGCAAGAGCTGCGCCACCCAAAAGCATTTTAGCCAAATTTCCTTTGCGACCTGAAGCTTGTCTTTTAAGACGGCCGCCAGGTACATTGATATCCATGTTTATTCCACCAGGACCAGTGCTTGCTCTTGGTAGATTGGAAAGTTGTTTTACTATTTTTACAATAGTTTTTCTTATTAAAATACCAATTCTAAATGACTCTGAAAATGTGTCTTGAAGAGCCTTTAAATTATCACCAAGTCTTTTTATATTTCTTCTATCTCCAAGAAACTGAATATAACCAATAGCGTTTCTATAAAGATCTAAAAAGTTTTGCAGTATTTTATTAGGGGGATTTGATGTAGCTTCTTCTACTTGTTCCTGATTTGATTGAAGTTGTTCAGAAAATCTATTTTCAATTACTTGTTGTATATTTTGATTTATTGATTGTAAATTATTTTGAACATTCGATAATATATTACTAGATAAAGTTTGAATAATTGATCCCAAGTCTGGAGTTCTGGGAGCGACTGCAGCGGTTCCTCCTCTTTGAAATCCAACAATTTTATTCGCAGCAGATGTGACAACTGAATTGCCTAGAGGAGATCCACCCCCCAAAAAATTCACAGCACCAGAAGCACTAGCCTTTTTATTGCTCTGCGTAACTCCTGGATTGATTGCTGGTTTAATTGCCACGGTTTGCTGCCTGTCTAGCTTTTTCGTTTTCCTCTTCTATATGTTGTTTCAACAGAGCGAGATAAATGTCTCTCTCCCAAGGCATCATATTTTCAATCTCAGTCAAAGAGTATTTATGGAACTGCATGAGAGCGAAATTAATTCGATAATATGACTCCAATTCCATGTGAGCCATTATCAGTCGAAAAAACTCGTTAATCCCTCCAGCGTTACGGTATTTTTAACTTTTGTTTTTGGATTTGTTACCTCAAAAGTATGGGATAGTTTTGGCATAGTTTCAAAGAACTTTTCAATTTTTTTGAATTGGTCCGTATTCATACCTTCAATGAACTCAATGAGTTCTTTTTTAGTACAATCTGATGCAGACCATGCTTCCTCTTTTGTATAAACCGAATCAATGCACGAAGCGATGATATCAAAAGACTTTTCAATCGTTGATACCGATTCATCAGAGGAAAAATCAAAATTATTCTTGATAAATTGATCTAATGATGGATATTTCATTTTGAGAGCAATTTCACCATCCAACATTATCTCCTGATTATGTTCCGAATCTTTTTGAACTTGAATTTCATCAACATAAATTTTGACTGGAACTTGAGTCTCACCATCATCTGAACATGTTACAACCAAATCAATTGCTTCCCCAACAGACTTTCCTCTAACATTTAAGAAAATGTATTCGATGTCGAAAGAAGGTAAACTTTCTACTTTTATGCCTCTTGTTAGAATGCAATCTTTTAATACATCTTTAATTGCAGTTGTAATTTGTTTTACATTTTGACTTTCTAAAGCCAAGATTAAAACTTTTTCTTCTTTAACTAGAAAAGGACGATACTTGATCTTTTTTCCCGTCGAAGGTAGTTCCAATTCATATGTTGGAGTGGATATCTTTGGTAATGGCATTTAAAATTATATAATCAATTAAATTTATTTATTGGACCATTTTAAGATCTGTCCGAGAAAGTTATAGCTGGTCGTTGAGTTATTATATTTTCAATAGAACCAAATGCATCTGTTGCATTACCCTGACCCTGATGATTCAATATTACATATCTGTCGTAAGTAAAATTAACAGTTGTTTTTGTAATTGTGCTTCCTTCATATGTAACAGGTATAGCAGTTATTTGTGTTGGGAAAGCATTAATAAATCTATAAGTCAACATTGATGGCGATCTAACAACTTTACCTGTTGTATCATCAATAAACATATCTCTTTCAAATTTTGTTATTGATAATTCTCTCTTATAAGTGTCTGGGTATCTAAATCTAAAAATTTGATTTCTATCAAATTGGCCAACTCCACCACGAGGATTTCCTGTGCGGGGTCTACCACCAGAATCATACAGTGGATTTATAAAATTTAACCACTCCTCGAATAATCTTATAATCCCATATTCAGCATCAACATAAAACTCCATCGTAATATCTTCAAAGTCTCTTCTATTGACAAATTTTTCCCTAACACCCTGTCTAGATCCAACTTCTTCACTTAATGATAGAGTTGCTCCAGGAAGAGAAGTCCTGTAAACCATAAATTCATAACGAAGAGAATTTATATTAGCATTATTGCCACTAAAAAGACTATCACCGAGAACTCCACAACTAATCAACCAAGAATTAACATCGGAATCTGCACTACCACCAGTGTAAGTATCTCCAAGATGTAGTGTTACTTTATATTGACTGGTTTGAGATAATTCTCCAAATAAATCCTGAACACTAGGAAGTGACCCTTTCCCATCATTTGTTCCCCTTGGAAGAGTCATCCGTGCATATATCGGATCTACTCTATATGAATTTGATGAGTAATCTGGTCTGAACGGTTCAGCCATCTATAAATATTTCTTAAGGATCTATACTATGTATATGAGTTACAAGGGAAAATACAAACCAACTAACCCACAAAAATATAAGGGCAATCCAACTAATATCATTTATCGTTCTTTGTGGGAAAGAAAGTTTATGAGATATTGTGACTTGAATGAAAACGTTAACCAATGGCAATCAGAAGAATTTTGGATACCATATCGTTCACCACTTGACAATAGAATACACAGATATTTTCCAGACTTCTTCGTTAAGTACAAAGATAAGGATGGAAAAACTAGAACGGTTGTAATTGAAATAAAACCAAAAAAAGAAGTAAAAATGCCTGAAAGAAATCCTAAGAGAAGAACTAAATCGTGGGCATATAGTGTTCAAACATGGGTTGTCAATCAAGCAAAGTGGGAAGCCGCAAAAGAATATTGTGCAGATCGTAACTATGAGTTTAGAATCATGACAGAGGAGGATCTAGGCATATGAGTTTCGACGGAATATTCCAACCTGGAGAAGGTTTTGGATACGATCTGATCAAAAAATTCAAAGGAAAGAACGTCAAGAGTGACACTTACACTGGAGAACTCAGACAATATCTTGGGGAACTTGAACAGTTTAGTATTCACGAAATTGACACTGGTGGAATTGAGGTTGGTAGATTATATTTCTTCATTTATGGAGCATCCACCCCTGGACTTAAGTTCTATGATACACAACCATTAACTTACATCACCGAAATAAATTTTCGTCAAGGATATTTCATAGGTACAAACTTACATTATTTAAATCGAAAGGTAAGAGAAGGAGTTGCAAAAGGTCTAATAAATAATGGCAACACTATAGGTGTACCTCGCAATACTATTCATCGTTATTTCTTTTCTGGAGTCAGTGGAGGATTTTTAAGAGTTCCGGAAAAGGATTGGCCCTCCGTTGCATTATTACCTACTGAAAAATTTGTTGATGAGAGAGGTCAACCTTATCCAAACCATAAAGCCTGGAGTAAATCTTAAGTGGCGTATTCTAGAATAAAAAATTTCTCATTTCAAGATATAAATGGAACTGATTACAACTTAGAATATGATCCGACTAATGGTAATGTCCGAGTCATTGAAAAGGGTGCTTCTCAAAGTAGTCTACCAATATACCAAGATGGAAGTTTTACGAATTTGGGTTCAACTTTAAGTATTACGCAACAGCAACAAGATAGTATTCACAACAGTATAATAGATCTAGTCAAGACTGCTCATACAAATGTTGGTGGAAATGCAAAGAACGCTGTTTTACCTCAATGGGTTCAAAACAATTCTCCAGTTTCTGCAACATCAACTGATCCATCAAAAAATACATCATCTCAAAATAATGGAAACAGTAATGGTCAACAAAGTAGTGGTGGACCTTTCGGACTAGGTAATTTAGCAAACGGAATATTCAATCTCCAAGATAATTTAGATAATGTTAGTATTACTAGTGGACAATTTGGAGCTGGAAATGAAAAGGAACTATTTGGAGATGATCTAATATATCCAAATGATATGGACATAGATCAACAAGACTATTTCCAAATCTCTCAATATAAGTATAGACCCTCAGCAGGAACTGCTATATTCAGTAGAAATTTCTCGGCATTGGATGGTGGAATACAAAGGGATAGTAATTTACAAGAACTTGTTGGCATGACGTTTTTACCTATGCCAAATAAAGTGGCAGATGGAAACTCTGTTAACTGGGGACCAGACTCCATGAATAATTTATCAGCAGCTCTTGCTGGTAATACTCTTGGGGATCCTGGTGGTGCTCTTGCAGCAATGGTCACGGGGTCGATTGCTGGCGTTGGTGGAGGAACTGGACTATTAATTAAAAATCTTATAGATCTTGCGAGCAATGGCGGAGTTAGTCAAAACTTGGGAACTCTCGCAGGATCATCACTTGCTTCGAAAATTCTTAAAATGCAGGGGCAGGGGATAGAAACAGAATCCATTCTTGCAAGAGGTGCTGGAATAGTTCCTAACTCAAACCTTGATTTATTATTCAACGGACCAACTTTAAGAGAATTTAGTTTCACTTATCGGTTAAGTCCAAGGAGTTCTACTGAGGCATCAACGGTTCGTAGAATTATTAGATTTTTCAAACAAGGAATGGCAGCTAAGAAAAAAACTGCTAGTTCTGGAAGTGCATCATTCTTTCTGGGAACTCCAAATGTTTTTAAGTTGGAATATAAAACAAATAATAACAGACTCATTGATGGTGTAAATAGATTTAAGACCTGCGCTTTGACTAAGTTTAATTGTGATTATACTCCAGATCAAGTTTGGGCAGCTTATGAGAGTGGTCAACCAGTTTCCGTCTCAATAACAATGTCTTTTGTTGAACTTGAACCAGTATTTGATACTGATTATCAAAAGAATGTTCTAAGTAGTAGAAATGATTTAAGTGCAGTTAACAACGAATCGGTAGGTTACTAATATGGGATACTTCAGAGAACTACCAAACATACAAATCAATAACAGATTAAATAAAGATCTGTCAAATGATGAAGTTACTATAGTAAAGAACTTCTTTAAAAGAGCGAAGATACGAGATGATCTTCTGGGTCTAGTTGCTGCTTCTGAAAATTATACTATCGTTGGAGATGAGAGACCAGATCAAGTTGCAGAAAAACTCTACGGGGATCCAGAACTTGATTGGGTAATCCTAATAACAAATAATATAACCGATATTCAATCTGAGTGGCCTTTACAGGGCAGTTCTTTTAATAAATTCTTAAACGATAAGTATGGTGATAATATTAATGATATTCATCATTATGAAACTATAGCGATTCTTGATGATTTTAAAAGACAGATATTACCAGAAGGTTTATTAGTAGATAAAGCTTTTTATGATGCACCAGAATATGAAACTATAACAGAAAACCCGCCAGGTATTACTTTTCCACCTATTACACTACCAGGAACACAGGCAGTAATAAATCCAGTAATTGTAGATGGAGAATTGGTAAGTGTGGACATTGTAGAACTTGGTAATGGATATGATATAAAATCGACCAGTGTATTTCTAAGTTTGCCTCCAAATACCGCAAACGCTTCCGCTTCATCCTTAATAACCGACTTTACTGTTAGCTTTGTTGCAGGTTTAGATGGTGGTGACGGGTACAATGTAAATCCAAATGTAGTTTTCGAAGATCCGCCAACGTCAACTGTTGCAATTGCTACCTGTGGTCTTGGAACTGGATCAAATTCGAGTAAAGTTGATGCAATCCTAAGTTTAGACGGTGGTATTGGATATGGTCTTACAGCACCATCAGTCCAATTTAGTTTCCCACCAAACGTATTTTCTGAGGGTTTCTTTGTAACAAACTCAATTAATGTCATCGGTGATGGATTGGAGGGAATGTATGTTAGATCTGATGGTTCTAAAATATACACATCAAGTTTGTTTAGTTCTCAATTAGTAAGAGAATATGACTTAACTACTCCATGGAACGCTTCAACAGCAACATTCAATGATGGACTAAACATAAGTTCAGAGTTCAGTTATACAACTGGTATCGAATTGAGTCCAGATGGAGACTACATGTTTGTAGTTGGTGCTTTTGGAGTTAATTTCAAACTGGCATCATATTCACTATCAACACCTTGGGATATTACATCAGCATCTTTATTGAATGAAATTGTTATCCCCACTCCTGCAGGAATTAGATTTAAATCGGATGGGTATTTCTTCTACTTATTGGAAGCAGACACCAGTGATTCAATCATAGAGTATGAATTAACAACACCTTGGGATATTACAACAGCAACAACCACGGGAAATACTTTAAATATAACAACAACAACTACAGAAAATTCAGTTGCTGGATTCACTTTCTTTGAAGATGGGTCTAAAATATTTGTAGTTGGTTCCGATGTAAGATCAATCTTGGAGTTTACTTTATCAACACCTTGGGATATTACAACAGCGTCATATGGATCACAATATTTTGTTGGAGACAAAATTGCATCTCCAGTTGATGTTTATGTTAGATCTGACAGAAAAGATGTTTTGATAAGCGGCAACAACCCCGCAAATAATAATAAACTATATCAATACAGACTAACAGCTGTTGCTGAGGCCACCACTACAGTGTCTAATAGTTCTGTGGATTCTGTAACTATAATTAACTCTGGTTTTGGTTATACAGAACCACCAACTATTACTTTTGATAATCCATTTACTGCAGTAACTGCAACTGGAATCTCAAGTATAACAGCAGGAATAGTCACAACAATAACCATAACCAATCCTGGTTTTGGCTATACAACTCCACCTAGTATTACGATAGATAATGCTCCAGTCTCTAGAAATGCGGTATTTACATTTAATGTAACTAACAGTGGAATATCTACAATTACTATTTTTGATAGTGGACAAAACTATGTAAATTCTCCAACATTTTCAATTTCTGCACCAGCTGATATTGTAAACACAAATGTTAACGATACATATTCTCAAAACAATACGACTTGGAGATGGAATGGAACCGATTGGCAAGAGAAAGTAACCGAAGAATTGCAATACTTCAATCCAATCACGTCATCTATAGTTAGAGTATCTGGAAAAGATTCTTGTGTTCCAGTGTCAAATTACGATTATGAAGTTAAACTAAATGACAAAAAGAGACAAATTCTTATTCTCAAGAGAGAGTATATATCAGTTATAATTACCGAATTGAGAAATATTATGAAATACGATAAAAAATCAAAAGATTATATTAGCAGTACATTAAAAGGAACATATAATCCAAATCTAACTGGAGTATAAACAAAAAAATCCCTGTCAGGGACAGGGAACTCTGTAACGATCTCTATATCTTCTCACATATCCTGGTCTATGAATATCTCCAGGAATATATTCTTCTCGATATGTTTCTTTTGTACATATTTCATCCTCCCTATGATAGTGTCTTCTGGGAGTAGGATGGTAATGATGGTAACCATGACTAAAAGGTTCCCAGAATTCTTTCCAAGTTATAGCCTGAGCGGGACTTGATAAAGAAAATAACACTATCAAAGGAAGAAATCTTTTCATATCATCAAGACTCTGCGAGTCGTTGGAAGTAACTCAGTGCATCATCTGCATCCTCATCATCTTCCTCAACACGAGAAGTGGTTTGCGGTGCCTCATAAGAAGGAGTAGAACGCTGAGGAGTGGACTCTCCACGACGTTCGGCCTCCCATTGTTCCTCTTCAGCGACTAGTTCAGGGTCTTGAGTCTTAGGCGTGCCACGGACTCCCAGAACGTAGTCTAGACGCTTCTTCAGTTCCTCATAGGTCTTGAAGTTTTTAGCGTCACTGAACTCATTGAGATCGTTCAGGTTGTTATAGATCTTCTCCAGTTTATCATCATCATCCATCAGAGGTTCGACACGATCGAACTCGGACTTATCATAGTTCCAGTAACCTTCAACCTTACGAATCTTCAGTTTGAAGTTCGCACCTTGCCAGAAGTCAAAGGGGTTGATGGCTTCTTCATCTGCAAACTGAGGTT
>Ga0099849_1000471_pt1 | contig 18607 bp, 28 predicted proteins | sample CB_VirMetaG_4_FD_78177 | JGI IMG/M metagenome (GOLD analysis project Ga0099849, IMG submission 78177) | Freshwater to marine saline gradient viral communities from Chesapeake Bay - CB_1508_1M Viral MetaG | ecosystem: Environmental > Aquatic > Marine > Coastal | place: USA: Chesapeake Bay... | reverse complement strand
TGTAACAATGTTGGAAATAACACCAGCGGATCGAGCGATACTAACCCATCTGCGCCAGTGCGTAGATAGATTGCAAGAAGAGGAATTTAGGTTGGATGCTCATCCAAATGTCAAACAAGACCTATTTAGAGCTAGGCAAGAACTAAAAACGTTTACATCACAGTTGAGACAAAAAGGAGTAAATATATGACCGAAGAAGAGATAGCAGAACTTTGGAAAAAGATGGTCAAAGAAGAGAAAGACAAGCATCGCAAGATGCTACATGGCTCTTCCAAAAGTATAACAGCAGAGAATAAATTTAGACTTTTGAAAAACAACGGTAAGAGAAATCGTGAGGAAGCTCAGTAGCAAAACAAGTTCGAGCAGGAACATGAAAGACCGATGGCTAAAGGCTTCCTCTGCAAAGATAATAACATAACAGAAAGTACAGGCAATGGAATTTTACAGTTTATTGACGATAGTTTACCCATTAATGGGTCACACATGGGAGTTTAGCATTTGGTTTCCAAGCGAAGATGAATGCTGGAGCGTGCTAACAAATGTTAATACGATATATGACAAGATTAACGCCACAGAAGGTTACTGTCAGGTAACTGAGGTTGCGTCTAAAATAGTTAAACCAGTGGCTAGGCCGTGGTAAGCCACTGGTAAATTTTCTTAGTTTGCTCTTCTCGATCTTTGAGACCATGCGTGCCACCATTGACACGCTTGGTCACAGCCTTAATTGTTTCATCGTCAACACCCTGGTCACATATAGTAAATAGTTTGTTGGCTCTAAAAAACCATAAAGCACTTTCAAAGGCGTATTCGGTCTCAACAAAGTTAGGATGCTGCATAACTTCTGGTAAACGCATATCACTACTAAACGATCTATAGTTGGATCGCCCTGTAAGTTGAATAAAACCTTTTCCGGCAAATTTGAAACCATCGCCAGACGCTTCATCACCATTCCCCATGCGATCTGAGTACACATTGTTTGCTAGTGCCTCTGGGTTCTTTGTGTAGGGCATTGCGTCCTCTACAGATTTAAATCTGCTAGGCCACACAGCCATTAGTCGTTCTGGCGTACTGTAATACAAACCCTCTTTGGTTCGTTTAAAACCACCGCTCTCATGGTGGGCCTGGCCCAGGAGATGCGCCCCACGCTTATCTGATAGCTCGTAATGTTTTGCGATAGCTCTAGCTGTGTTGGGGCCAAACGATCCGTCATCCGTTACACCGCATCGAGCTTGTAATATTTTTAATGCGTCACTCATTTTTTGCCTCCGAAAAACTTAGTCGCCGCTCTTACACCGAAAGACGCTGATACGATCACTCCTAACGTGTATTGATAGTAGCTCGGCATGGCATCCAAAGCTGCAAAGCCCTCTGATACGATACCTCTACCCCAATCACCGCAGAATGCCAGTATAAGCGGAATAGAGAATAGAATAGTTAACCATTCGTCTTTCCATGAGTTGGCAGAGGCATTTGCCATTATGCGATCCCATTCGGCCTCACTTGTAGCCGCAGAGATCATTATCTGTGCCTCAGCTTCTGCCTTGGCTACCTTTACTTTGTTTTGTGCTGCCTTTTCTTCTACCTTACCACTTAACCAGGTTCCGGCTAAGTTGGCGACTGGCCCTAATAATTGTCCTATCATTCCTTTTTACCCATGTTTGTGAAGCCATAATAAGCAGCGACTATAGCGGCAATACTTACATAGTATATATTACTCATGCTCGATAGCATCTCTGACGCTCTAGGTAGCTCCATCCACTCTGTAAACACTACGCCAAACGGAAACAAAAGCATACCTGTTAAACTAAACCAGGCCATTCTGCGTTGTGCATCCCTCTTGGCATCTGCATCGAGCATCTGCCTCCGGCGATCATCAAGCATAATTTCACGTTCTTCGGGATCAATCTTGCCGTTATCATTAAGATCATACTTAGCTTTTGGCATTTAAAAAACTCCTTGCAACTTTTAGGTCACTTGTCTGCACAACAACCTTACCATTTTCTGCATACACGACAAACCTATTTCTCTTAACCTCAACAAGTCTCACCTAAACCAATCTCTAACGTCAATCCATTGCATATAGTGCAAGTAAGCAGCAGAGCCGACAGCAGTAAACGTGAGAAGCACAACTATTCCGACTATGGTAATCATCATTTCCTGACGCTCTATGGCCTCACGCCTTGCTAAAGCCTCTGCTTCGCGCTTCTCTTGCAACACTTCCCTGCGTATCTTGAGAAGCTCTAACCATTTTGATCGTCCGTAAGTTTGCGTAATCCATTCCTGAAGCTCACGTTCTGCTTCTGCACTAGCTCTAAGTTTAGCCCACCGATCCATCGCTGTAGCGTTCACGCTTTTCTGGGATGCACCTTTTTTTTGTAATTGTTTTTTAGCAGCATCAGTTGCGTCAAAGAAGTTGCCAATTTCTTTGCTTAGACCAGCAATGGTTTTGCCTGCCGCCATTCCTGTTTTGATGCCAGCGAGAATTGTTATTGGGTCCATCGCTACATTCCATCGTTTTTAGTAAACTGTAAGGTTTTTTCTATTATGGCTATGCGTGATTGTAGCTTGATAATCTCCATCATATGAGCAGCCATACCGCCCAAATCTTCGTTGATCATCTCAACATCTTCCCAAATTTCATTGTCAGCATCTTCCATGTCTTCATAAAACTCTGCAAGAATGTCGATTATTTCTTGTAAATCTTCTTGGTTTTTCTGCACATCCCTAATTAAATTAGTTCTGTCAGTAGCATTGTTCTCAATAGTAAGAACATTTACTTGCTCTGTTAGACTTTCAATAACTGATGCTTGCTGAGAGGCATACCATATGCCACCGCCCACTGTACTAACTATTGCCACTACTGCACTTGCAGCGACAGCTATATTTACCTTGGGCAAGTCCACATCATCACCCCATAATCGTCATGCGAACAAGCAACAGTAAGCTTGCGCCAGTAATGCAGATCATAATTGCTTCCATACGCTTCATACGATTGTACAAATCTTTGAACTGTATTTTCATCTCAGTCTGTATTTCAATCATCTGCTTCTCCAATGCGTCAATGCGTGAGTGCGCTGATTGTACTGTACGCTTATCCATTAGTATGTGCCTTCCCAAACTCTAAGCTTGTTAAACTCGTTACTCATTAACTTACGTTTTAACACATCTTTGACAGCCTGGGTATCCGTCCACTGTACACCAGCTTCTTTTAGCCACACGTTGAGCAATGCCATATCGACGTTGCCAACGTGCTTGTAATCTGAACCAAAACCATTGCCAGTTACTTCTCTTGCCTGTTCTGCATCTTTTAACATATGCGTTGCGTCAAAAGTATTTTTGATGATCATCTTGTCATCATCAAAGGTAACTGTCTCTTTGATTTTAGTAGAGTGACTAGGCATCTTCCCAAGCCTCATTTTCTGGTGTGCTAGGATCATCCGCTTTTAGAGTGCCGTCTTTATTTCTTGCTCTCTTTTTTTTTGCGGTGGTTTTCTTAGCAGGTTTAGTTTCTGCTTTTAAAACTTCAAATGCAGAGGGTTTGATAGCCATAATCTTTTTAACTTCTGCTTCTGGTAAATCAACTTCTTGACCATTTCTAACAATACCTTGAGAAGTTGATATACTTCTATCTTTTACTAAAACTTTCATTTTAATCTCCTGTTAAAGTAGGGGCAAAACTGCCCCTACCTGTTATCTTATTAATTTTATGTGTTGTCAGCAATAATACCGTTTGCTTTTTCATTTTTAGCGCAAAGTGTAAGTTCTGTTACCACCTGGCGTTTGCTGCTATCGCCTGTTTTGGCAAGTTCTACGTTCTTAGTTGGACGTAGTACAGCAATTTCCCACATATTATCTTGCATGATAAACACGTCACGCGATCTGTTTTCGCGGCTTGGAACAAACTCTACAGTTCCCCAAGGTGTAACATATACTGCAAGCGACTTGATAACACGCTCATCACTAGCTTGTACTGCTGAACGCTGATTGTTGTTACCTGTGAAGCCCAAAGCAATATTCATTTGTGTTGCCGATAGGTACACTGTGTCAGGGTTTCCGCCGTTCTCCCAGATTGACTGCATAACTGTGTCAAATTTGGTTTGAGTAAATGCTGTTGGAGCAGAAGAGTCTGTCCTTGCATCTGTGCCATCCCCAGTTGGGTTTGCGCCTGAACCAGCTGAAACAAAGTCTACGTTTGTAATCAACCAGGAAGGTGCGCCCGCTAGTTCGCGTGCAGTTGTAGCATTACCTGCCACTTTTGCGTTATTGTCAAATAGCGCTTTTTCGATGTCTAATTTTTGCTCTTTTGCAATCTTTAGCACCTGGTAGGCCATCTCACGTTGACGACCTGCTTTATCAAGACCTTCATCCGTATCTGGAACAGTCACAGCATTTTTGAAAATCTGTGTTCTGTTGTTTAGACGGCTTGTTGCAGTCATTGCGTTAGCAGTCGTTTCGTCACCTTCGATGTGAGCATTTGCTGCGCTTGAACGTAACGCATCAGTCTGCCATTCAACCAAAGTGTTTTTCGCAGTAGTCTTGCGAGACTTTGTGTGAAAGGGCGTTTCTTCTGGCGAAACGTTTGTTATGATATCAGAAAGGTCCTCTCTGATCCCGACAGCATCATAACTGTCGAATGTGTTGGTTGGTTGTGCCATATCTCTTTCCTTTTCAACGGCTTACAAGGATTATCCTTGTGGGTTCATAATTAAGTCGATTGCATCTTCAATACGACCACTCTTTTGCAACCTTTGTTGCTGCTTACGGCGAGTAGAACCAGCAGGATCGGCAACCTTCTTTGCACCAGCCTTAACAACAGGTTTGGCTTTCTTGCTCTTAGCTTCTGCCTTTTTCCTGTTTGCCACAATACGCTTATACTTCATCGCATCATTAGCCATCTCTATGTAGCGTGCATCTGCGGTTAGCGCGATTTCTTCATCACTAAACCCATACTCACGCCCAACTCCCATCAACGCATCCCAGTGAGCTTTGCTCTTGCTAGTGTCTGCAAGTTCAGGAATTTTGGCTTTGATTATTTCAGCTTGCTCTGCAAGATATACCCGATGCTCTTCATCGGCTTGCTTTTGTCGCTGTTCGTTAAGTTGTTGTATTTGGTATTGTTGGTTTTGGTACTGTTGCAAATCAACGTCATATTTAGCCTTTTGCTCCATATAAGCTACTGGGTCACTCTCAGCCAAAGTGTGGTCTGGCATTTTTGGTGGTGACGCAAAGCCCTCTTGAGCCTGGTTATATAATTGCGCGATCTGTTGTTCTCTCTGTGCTAAACCGGCCGCTCGATCTTCCAGTTGCTTACGTGTCTGGGCGATTTCTTGGAACCGATTGTTAATTGCACCTTGGCCTGCCGCAGATTGCTTAAGCTGATCTAGTGTCCAATGCTCTTCTTTGCCGTCAATTTTTACGGGGATGAGATTGTTTTCCTCAGTAGCCTCTACTTCGTCCTCGGTTTCTATATCCACATCTTCGTAATCTTCTTCAGATGCTTCTAGTTCATCAAGCTCTTCAGCTTCCTCAACTGCCTCTACCTCAACCTCTTCGGCCTCTGGCTCATCAACTGGTTCTTCTGCTTCTACTTGATTAGTTTGGCCTGTTTCTTCTTGCGCTGGCTCTATTAGTTTGTCTACTGCGCTATGTAAGTCAGTCGCTTCCACGGTACTGCTCCTTATTGTTTACGATCTAAAAGTGTCTCTGCCATTGTAGCGGCGTCAAGTTCCACTTCGATCTTGGTTAATGCACGCAATATTGCGTGCGCCTCTTCGCGTTGCTCAATGTCTTGAGCGCTGCTAGTCGTAAAAAGCCTAATTTGCTCATTACGAACATCCTCAATAAACTGCGTAAAAGCAGTGTCATTTTTTAACCTCTTGGCATCTTCGGCCTTTATGCGTATATCTGTTTTCAAATACCTGCCACTCTCATCATAGCTTCATTATGCATACGCTCTTTATCTTGCTCTGCCTTAATTCTGGCTATATCTACAGAAGATCCATATTGTCCTATAGTTTTAGCCGCATCTACATATAGATCTTGTGCCATTTGGTCTCTAGCCAAATCATCTTTCATGGCCATCTCATGCATTTTGCGTTGGTTTTCCATCTGCGCTTTAGTCATCTGAACTTGTGCGTTTGTTGTTGCTTTCATGGCCTCTGCCTGGGCAATAGCCTGGGCAGGATCGGCTTGTTGACCTTGCATCTGCGCCATTTGTGCTTGTTGCTGTTGTTGCATCTGCAAGAGTTGCATCTCTATCTCTGGCGTAATTGGCGCAAAGTAACGATCTGCGTTTCTAATGCCGCTCGATGCTAATATATCTGCAAGAGTATTGCGGATGTTTGTAAGCGATACCAAACCATTCATAGGGCCATATGTCTGGTAGACCATAGTTTGTTGCTGTAGAGCTAACGACAGAGCGCCCATCTTGTCCTCTTCTCTGCCAGTGCCAAGACCTACGTTAATGCTAACGTCCATATCTATGTCAAAAGCTTTTGGATCGACAGGTTGGAAACGGCCATTCATACGCATCATTGCGCCGTTTTCCATGTTCTTTTGCAGTAATCTTAGCATTAAGCCAAACAAGTCTCTTGCACCATCTGCTAGGTTACGCACCATCACCTCTACTTGCCCGGCTGCGGCTTGCACAGTGGCTTGCACAGCAGCCTTAGTTGTGGACTGCATTGCATCAGGGTCTAGCCCCATAGACGCTCTAGTAACGCCTGTCTTGCCCTCTACAAGCTGATCTAGGTATGTAAGTGCGCTTAGTGTCTGTCCTGCTGTAAATGGCACAGCTAGGTCCTGGACCGCACCAGGCTGTCTCATACGCACAATCGCGCCAATCTCATTGTTTAGCACATCGTCTATGTTAACTGAGCCATCAACTATGCCAACGCGAGGATTGTTTGTCATGGCTACGTTATCGAGTATGCCTCGTAATATGCTTGTTGCCGCATCCTGGTCATCAATAACAATGTCTGCAATGCTTCTGCCATAAAAGGTGTGCGGCTCTGGATCAACTTCAAATTTTGCAAAAGGTATTTCGTCTGCCAGTTCGTAATCTAGCAGTCTGTACTTTGTCCCGCCGCACAAAAACTTGTGTAACACAGCTACGCCTGTGCCGTCCACATCCATACGCATATATGCTTCTGTTACAGTAACCTGGCGCATAGATGGGTCAGAGCTTGTTTCGTTAAAATCATCTTCATAACCCTGTCGCTCAATACGCTCTGCCTCAGTCATTTCTGTGCCTGCGTCAAAGCTATCTAAGTCAAGCACTATCTCTGGATCAAAGCCCATTGCAATCAAATCACCTGCACGCATTTCTGTGCGGTGGGCAATAACATGAGCATCTTCTAACGTTCTACAGTTTCTATCTACAAAAAACTCTTCTGGCGGTACGCTTTCTATACGCAGTCTGCCCGTTGTTTCTTTACGAGATACTTTGGCAGAATGAACAGGCGTTTGCACCTCAACGCCTTGCTCATCCATGCTCATCTCCTGCTCTACTGTATGCTCAAGAACCGTTACATCATCATCTTGCACCAAAAACGTGTATTCATCATCGTCTAGGTTGGTGTAAGTATATATCTCTGCGGTAGGCGTTTCTTCGTAATATGCTTTTACTATGCCTTGTTTTTTAATTAGAGCATCGTGAAAAGCATCGTTTAGCACTTTATAACCGTTACATCTTTGAAACTCATAATGCACATAATCTGTGGCTTGCTCTGCCATATTCACATCTTCTGGGCCATGCGGCATAAACTCTACAGGCTTTGCAGTGCTTAGAAATACACGCATCAATGATGGTTTAATCGCACGCACCGTATCTCGAACCTTAGTAGCGACTACTTTGCTACGGCCATCCTCGTAGCCTATATCCACCTCACCATCGTAGTAACGTTGTGACCTAATGCGATCCTCTGATATTTCGCTTTCTACAAAGTCTACCGCATCGTCTATAGCGTTTTGAACAATAGTCTCGATTTCGCCTCTGCTTTTTTCTTTAAGTTCCATCTATTACTCCTGTCCTAAACGTGACAACATACCTTGTGAGGCTAATAGTTCTAACGCTTCATCTCTGCTAATTTTATCAGGCGAACCACCTAATCTTACTGTGTCTTGTAGATGCTTAACTGCGCTTCTAACTCTAGCATCTCCAAGAGCTTTTGCGCCAATAGAAGCCGCAGAAAGACCTAAGAAAGCAGGGTTCATACTAAACATGATTATGTTCATATATGCCATTAGACCATTACCGCTTGGAGCCATCTTACCTGCAAGGCGTAAGATATTATCTGCAACTCTACCATCTACAATTTGCTGCATAGCTCTTATCTCTGGGTCATCAAAGAATGAAATCTTGGTAGGGTTGTCTAATATTTTTTGTATCGACCTACGATAAGAGTTTACAACATTACCTCCAGAACCAGATACTTTTCTTTGGTTTTGCAACAAGTTAACTTCTTTTTCTAAAATCTTTGCTTTATTAGCACGCCTACTTATTTGCCTAGCTTCTTTTAACTTGGCAACTTTTTCAGTTACATCATCAATTTCGCTATCCAATGTTTTTATCATATCAAGTAAAAAAGGCTCTTTTTTGCCTTTTTTAGTATTGTATAAATCACTTAGTTTTCTTCTAACTTTATCAAACTGACTAAGTGTAATTCCGCCTGGGCTAATTAAAGTTCCGTCTTTTGCGCGTTTTGCCGCAGACTTTACCTCTAAATCTTTTAAAAATTTTCTTGCTTTAACAAAAGTCTTATCTGTTAATGCAAAAGCACCTCTGCTTGCAGCTGTGTTCAAAGCTTCATCAACCATATAAGCAACTTGGGTTCCGCTCATTGCTGGCCCTGCTTCATTAACTTCTTGATATGCTAATCTTTCTTTGGTTTTTAAATCTTTTATGGTGGGTGGTTGTTTTCGATTTGTAAGCATATTTAAGGTTTTATTAGTAAAGTTAGTAGCTTTCACACCAACAGTAGGAGCCAATAAAGCCGCCCCAACTCTTGCGTATGGCTCAATAGCTTTTCCTTCAGTTGCTTGACCAGCAACCTCACTACCTGTCGCCGCTACTGTAGATAAAGCCTGGCCTTTTGTAGTAAGACCTGCTTTCTCCATACCTTCTGCAAATTTTGCTGTTTTGTTGGCTCCGGCTTTTTTAGCTAAAGCTTTTGCACCTTTACCTATTCCACCGACAACACCACCACCTGCTCCAAACTCACCGATTGTGCCTGCTAATCCGGCGGCTCTACTATCACCTCGATAGTCTATTAATTCATCTGCACCTATAGCTTCTGTCGCGGCGTCAATGCCTCTGCCAGTAAACGTATCAAGAACGGGTATATTATAATCCTCATCCGCAAGACCGACAGCTTGCAAACCTTCCTGGCCTAATCTAGCAACACCTCTCAAGGCCATCTCTGGCAACTCTAACGCACCCAATGCACCTCTTGCTGCTCCTGCTAACGCAGAGCCACCAACCTCGCCAACGCTACCAAAAAGCTCTCTGCCCTCTTCCTCAGTGGCTTGCTGTCCACCTTGAGATGCAAAGAAACTGTTTGCAGTTGCCTCATCTGGGAACTCTATTAGGCGACCATCTCCTGCGTCTACCACAATAGCCATTATCTTATAGCCTCTACCTTGCCAGTTTCGGGATTAAATCTGTGCGTTGCCGTTGATGATGAACCACCGCCACCACCGCCTTGGCCTTTTCTAGCTTTAACTTGTTTATCTAATTCTGTGCCTCTTAAATCTTTTCCTTCAGAATAATATGCCATCGCAATAGGGTCTTGCTCAACCATACCCATAATTCTGTCAATTTCTTTTAGGTTTTCTACCAACAAATCTTTACTTAAATCTTGTTGTATTGCGCCATGCGCGGCCATCAATAAGCCAAGTTCTACGTTACTTACGTTACCTAGCGCACCACCAGTTTTACTTGCCTCACGCATTTCTTGCAGTCTGTTAAATGCCACATTTGACTGCACAGATTTCAACAAATTCTTAACGTTTCTAGCTGGGGTAGATGGTAAGTAATCTGCGGCAAACTTACCATACACGCCAGTTGTGCCAAATAAAGAAGTATCTTCTTCTATAGCGGTTAATATCTGATTAACACTTCTACTTATTCCTGTTCTCTTTTGCGTTTCTAGTGCGCCTTTCTCTCTAAGTTTCTTTTGCCGCTCTTCCTCTTCTATGGCCGCTTCACTTCCGCTTATAGGAACCATTTTAATGTCTGTTATTCCACCACCTTCGCCTCTTGCAAACTCATATCTCATGCCCTTATCTGGCTTTGGTAGGCTTGATAATAGTGCGGTCTCCTGGTTATAAATATCTCCACCACTAGCTATAAATCTTTGATATTCTGGTGTGCCAGGCGTAAACCCTGCCGCCACAGCGTTTCTAATCAATGCAGTGTCTTTTGTTTTTTCTCTTTCAAACTTTATTTGGTCACGTTGCAACTGCAATATTTGATTGTAGGCTTGCTGCCCAGTTAAAGCACCAGTTTCTACCATACCCGCAAGTTGGTTGCCCATATCGCTGTCAAGACCTCGCAAATACTCAACAGTTTTGTTTTTCGCTCGATTAGCAGTACGTTGTTGTTCAATCGTTTGTAATCTGGCGTCTAAACCAGGGTCTGGCCTTAATCTCATTTGGTTAAAACCAGATGCTAAAACTCCGCTTAATGCACCAGCTACGTCACGAAAATCTCTTTCTGCCATTTAACTAACCCTACATTCCATAAATCTTCATCCCAGCTTCTGCGCCCATTGTTAAATAATCCATTAAGCCAGGTTGGTATGTTTTTGTTTCACCTTGAGTGCCTTGCGTTAAACCTGCTCCGCCAAACAATGCGGCAAGTCCGGCTTGCGGAGCCTTAGTGTATCCTTGATACTGGTTTTTGGCCGCATCAATTAAGCCTTGCATCGCTGCTTGTTGCATTGCGCCCTGTTGCAACTGTTGTTGCTGTATAGATTGACCATAACCAAACGCTTGACCGCCTAACCCTGCTAATTGACCTGCCGCTCCTAATTGAGCCGCCCTATCCGCTTGTGCCGCACCTAAAGCAGTATTAAAACCCTGTTGCCTCATTCTGTTTGCCTGGTCAAACATTTGTTGTGTATAACCCTTTGCCATTTCTGCTTCAGCTATACCATGCCTAGAGCCACCAAACGCATTTGCCGCAGTTGCTTGTGCGCCTAGCATATTTTGTGCATTTAATGCCTGGCTACCTACATCTCTAAGAGTTTGTTGCACAACTTGGCTTTCATATGGGTTTTGATAATTTCCCATGCCTTGTGCCGCAGTTTCGTTTAATCCTTGCGCTGTTCTACCCATAGCCCCCATTTGAGCTTGAGCCGCCGCCTGGTATGGATTTGCCGCCATTGCGGGATTTGCTGAAGCACCCATGTTACTTACCCTTCCTTCCACCTTGCATTTCTAATGCTACTGGCCGTTGTGCTGGGGTCCTGGACCCAGGTGTACCCGTTACTGGATCTACAGTAAAACTGCCAAGATAATCTGATTGACCAGGACGCCTTACGGCAAGCTCACTTACAGCCTGGTCAAAAGCTGGCGCAGATGAATAACCCTGTATGCCGCCATCAAAAGTTTGAGCTTGTGGCATATATTGCTGACCAGTGGCGCTAGGCATTCCAAAAGCATCTGCCATTTGGTTTGTGCCTTGAAATGCCGCTTGCTGTTGTGGTGAAAACGCCGCAACGTCTGGCCCATAATATGGAACATACCCTAATGCCGAAACATCTTGTGCCATACCAACGCCTTGTTGAAGCGCTTTTTCTGCAAAAGCTGGCATTGTTACTTCATTATTTTGACGACCGCCTTTACCACCGCTCATCTTATATCTCCTTTTGATATGAGGCGTGCAGTGCTTCCCACCCATGCGCCTTTAAAGGTTTCTTCCATCCAAAACGACCTGTAATCGTTAATGCTTCACATTTATAATGCTTTGCCCAGGCTGTAACATCATCATGCATATCTAACAACTGATCTAGCTCTCCACCGCCTAAAAACACGTTTAGCACCTTTTTTCTTGGATATACCACAATTTCTGTAACAATGCACCCCCTTGGGCTAGGCCATAATTGCATACGACCCTCAATAATACCTTCCGCTATATCCTCAAATATATGCGTGCCGCCACTATACTCCAAAGCCGCCTCTATCCAAGGGCGGCATCTTTCTAATTCGTTAACTTGTGTATCTTTAGGCATTTACCATGTAGCCAATGCTACCCTCTTCCAAATTGCGCTACTTCCATCATAATCGGCAACACAAATATAAATATAATTTGTATCCCAGGCTATCATTCCAGTTACATCGCCTACACTGCCAGTGTTTGCACTAGGAGTAGGTTGTTTTGTTGCAAGCTGTCGAAAAGCATTATCGCTCGATACGACTGCATATTTTTTAGTTTCATCCCACAATATAACGCCATTTTCTGATGGGTTATCGTCTGATGATTTAAAGTACAGCTTGCCTAAATTACGCTGCAAATAGTTAGTAAGCTGTCTACCCCATTGTGATAGGTCTTGGCTTATAACTGGCAAAATAGGAGCAGGCATTAACGTGTACCCCCTATTGTAGCCTCAAGTCGCATAATACCTACACGCCAATCCGCAGGACGCACACCTGTTACTCTCATGCGTACTTGCCTACCACTAAATCTGGCGTCTGTTGGATTAGCAGGCGTAAATGGACCATGTGATGTTTCTGTATCGTTAGGATGATACCTTGTTTTGAAGGTCATACTTACATCACCTTGCGTAACCTCATCAGGTATAACTGACGTAACGTACATAATATTCTCACCAGTACCAGCCGATACTGGCCCTGTTTCTGCAAAGATTGCACCGTTATCTACGTTATAGCCAACCTCATGTTCTTTAATATTAGCGTGTGTCGTATCCCAATCAGCCATCATAGGATACCTAAACACGCCTCGCTCTACGCCAGACGTTCTTGATAACTCACCAATCATCCAGTGGTTTTCATTGTAATCGTAAGCCACATAACGATCTATTTCTATGCTGTTAGATGATGGATAAAACCACCACACTTCGCCATATTGCGGTATGCCCATCGCCCATATTTTAGTTTGCTGAGAGGTATTAATATCACCAAAGATATAATCATGTACATCGCATTTGATAGTTTGCACTGTGTTACCATTAAACAAAAAGAAGTTTTCTTGACCAATAAAGAACACACCTCGATCTGTGTCTACCGCTCCACGACTTGTCACAGTGCCGCAGGATGTACCAACACGCTCAAAGCCATAAACGTAGGGTGGCCCTTGATAACGCGCTGTGTGGGCGTCTACGTCAGTCAGAATAAGCGTTTGGCCTCTAGTTCTTACCGCTTGCATAATCTGCCCTGCGGTTTGTAACTCTATATCGCCTGCCTCGTTTGTTGCCGCAGGCGTCCATTGGTTTCTATCCTCTCGGTCACACCAAGATATTTTACGGCTATTACCACCAGAACCTAATGCAAAGATAAAACGCTCTTCAGTCACAACTAACCCAAGATTAGATAGTGGTGCGTTTGTTATAGGTGTAGCTACTACAGCTAGTTTAAGAGATGTTTCTGTAACGTTAACATTTTGCTCTGCATTTGTGGCAGGGTAAATTTGTATTGTGACGCCAGTATCGTCTGTGTCAAATCTAAAAAAGCTATTACCAATAGGCAGTGTCTTATCAAGCAAGACTGTCGTTGTTGTCGTGCCGATAATCTTAACTTTTAGTGACGGTATAGTTGTGGCGTCTGCATCTGCGTCAGGGTCAGTTACACTTATAGTAAAGTGATATTTCTTACCGCTTGTTAAGCCTGTTATAGCTTGCTCTAAGTTTGCAGCCGTTGTGCCTGTCCACTTAGCTTCGCCACCACTTATTGCCCAACCAGTTCCAAGCGTCCAATCTGTGCCTGCGCTAAAACTGTTGTTTGTAATAAGCTCTGAGCCAGTAACAATATTTAAATCCCATTCAATCAATCTACCGTCATCATAATGGCAACCAACCAATAACTCGCCAAAGTTATCTAATTGCCAAAATGTGGCAGGTTCAGGAATAGCGTTGGAAAGTTGCTGTCTTGGCGTACCCCAGAAACCTACACCGTAAGCTCCTTTACCAAACCCTGCACTGACAGCCGCATCTATACGTCCAGTTGCTAAGTTATCTGGTGTAATGTCGTAGCATAATCCACCACCTGTCATTGCCACCAATGAATTATGTGAGCCGCCTGCTAACCATGTACTCTGGTTAAGAGCTTCCCAAGCGTGCATACCTCTAATTGGCTGCAATGCAAAATCTTCTTTTCTGTTTTGCCAACCACCAATAGGACGCAATGAACCGTCTAACCATCTAACTAAACTACCTTCACGCCATCTTCCAGATTGCTCGTAGTCTGTGCCTATTCGGTAAAATCCAGATGGTATATCAAGTGGTACTAAAGTCATGTTTACGTTTTCATAATATAAGCAAGTGCATAGTAAGGTGGTCTATTTTCGTGTGCGCCACCACCGCCTGCATTATCGACAGACAATGTGTGAGTATGTGCGCCGCCACTAGCAATAGTTACAGTGTGAGAGTGTGACCCTGCCGAACCTGTTGTCTTAGTTTGTAAACCGTTTGGGTCCCAAGTTGTAGCGTTAAAATCAATGTCAATGCCCGGAACGAGAGAGTTTTGTAAGACATAACTATCTGTGTAGCTGTGCGTGTGCGCTCCTGCACTGTTTGTCGTTCCAGTGTGCGTGTGTGCGCCGCCGCTTGCCGCCGTACCTGTGTGGCTGTGAGCAGGCAGTTCGCTAGTTGCTAGTGTCACATCATTTGCACCGCCTGTCGCGCCTACTGCGTAAGTTCCGCTACTGTCTGAGTCAGCGTGAACGATAAACTTACCTGTTAAGTTAGGTGTGCCGTTTGTGCCATCGCATAATGCCCACCCTGTCGGTATCGTTGCAATCGTGCCAGACCACATAATAATGCCACCAGTAGGCATTGCCGTGTTAACGGCTGTGTCGAGTAAATCAAAGTTTGCGTTGAGTGTGTTACCCCAAGTGCTATCACTTCCACCTACCGTTGGCTTCGTTAAACCTAAATTTGCTGTCGTAGACATATTAAATTCCTTTTCTTAAACCCAACGTACCATTTTTCTAAGCATCCGTCCACGTTCCTGACGCTGCACTATCGTCTGTCCAAATACCTGTTGCCGCACTATCATTAGCCCATGTGCCTTGGTCTTGTGCATCATCACTCCAAATGCCATCACCTTCGCAATACCCCACTAGCCAGTAACGCTTTCCTGCAAATACAACATTTGCGCCTATCGCATTTGGGTCACGCTCGACATATGGATTTAGTGCAGTCATTCGGCCTCTGCTATAATGTTGCCTTCAGCCACCCATTCCTGAATGGCTTGGAAATGAAAGTTGTCTGGATTAACAGGCACATGAGAAGTTTGACCATCTATAGTAACTTCTATAACTGTATTCTCACCGGCTTCGTTAGCAATATATTTAGCGTTTGTAAAAACTGTCATAGCTCTGCTTCCGCTTGATAGTGTCCTTGCAATGTGTCAGTTACGGCAGTAATACCAGAACTTAAAACAAAGCCGTATCCGCTTTCACCAATAGCTGTATTTGGTGAGGGTGGGCTAATGTCTGCACCTTGCGAACCATTTCTCCATTTATTTACAGTGCCGCTTGAACCATTATACCAAGTTACTGTTGGTGCTGTTCTCATTGTTGTAGGCCAAAAAACATTTCCAAATGCTCTGTTAACATTACCTACGCAAGAAGCCGTTATTATTCCGTTATTTGTTGTTACCGCACTTCCTTCAGACCACGACTTAGTAAAGTACCTCTGACACCTAGCCAATTCATCACCAACGTTTCGTGGATGCTCAAAATCCGTACTTTTTTCACCAAGTTCAAATTGAACGCCAGTAAGTTGCCAAGTTGCACCGTTAGTCGCTGTTAAATTAGTTTGGTCTGATTTAACCATTACAAAAGAACCCTGATAAGCATCTAAAGTTGTTGTGTGGTAAGAGGGGCCAGAGCCTTGTGACCAACCTATGTAAATGCCTGCTAAATTACCTGTTTCCCAAGTTCCTGTTTGGTCTCCAATAATTGTAATTTCTTTTTTTTCCCAAGTATTTGCAGTATCTATTGTGTAACCTTTAACCATAGTTCTATTAGCTGCATTGTTAAAAATATTAATATAATATTGCCCTGCTACGCTTGATTTTACATGAAAAGATAAAGTGCAAGTTTTAGCATTAGATGTACCCCAATTAAGGTGGCTTATGTTATGACCTTCTATTGGGTGTATTGCTCTTGTAAATTGGTTAGTAGTTAAAGATGTGTCTGCTCCTGTCACTGTAAACTTTAAAGAATATTCAAAACCAGTAGGAGCATCGGCTACTCTTTGCATACTAACAGAGCCATCTGTGTTTTCTAAACACCTAAAACGGTCAACAGGAAACAAATTTGCATTGTGTGATGAAACCGCAGAGCCGTTATTGCGTTGGTCAATTCGCATATCGCCGTTAATCACCATATTTTTAGAGCCACCGCCTTGGCCTGCGTTGTCTGCTATGTCTCTGGCTTTAGTCATAAGTTACCTCAATCAAGATGGTTTAGTAGGCCACGTTACATCGTCTAAGCTTGTTGCGCTTTCTGTTATGTCTCTTAGAGCCTGACGGTAGGTTGTACGCTCAGAAGTCATGGTAAGGTCACTAGACGCCCACCAATCTGTTTCTGCTAGTCTACGGTTACGCTCTTCACGCAGTAGGCGCATTGGCTCTGCATTGACTAGCTCAGTCTTCTTAGCTGATACCGCCGCCCAAGTTGTGCCGAAATCATCAGGGTTACTGCTTTCTATAGCAGTGCCGTTTTCGTCTGAGCCTGTTACCTTTGTAAACATCTCGTTAAACTCTGCTTCAGAAGTGGGTTCGCCGCGCAAAACCCAACCCTCAATTTGAAGCTCTGTTAAAGCTCTTGCTATATCTGTCATTGTGCTATCTCCATAAAAACTACTGTGAAAACGTGTGCGGAATTGTTTGAATAACTTCTGCCAAAAGTCATTGATGTACCCGAACTGTGGCATCTTACTTGATAAGTTTTACTAGTTCCTGTTGTCGTATCTTCACCAGAAAAACAATAAGAAATAGGCTCATTATTTTGAACCCTTACATGACGATATGCTGCACCTAACCGTGTTCCTCCTGCCTCAAATAAAGCTACGATAGAAGGGTGGCCTGATGTTCCACTATGGTCAACATGACCACTTAGTATTGCAAAAACTTTACTGTCAGAATGTTTTTTTGTGAAACTGTAACTTCCAACACTATAGGTGTTTGCTGTTGTTGGAGCAGTAGATGCAGCCCATGTACCACTTGTTGAAACAACAACAGGTGTAACGTACCATAACTTTGTTTGAACAACCCCATCAGCCGCAAAACCCAAATCTTTAGCAGTAGGAGCCGCCCCTGCCGTTGTTTGTATCTGGTCAACTTTTAAAATACTACTCATTGGGCTATCTCCTGAATTATGATAGCTGTGTTTCCACCGCCTGAAACATTTCCTTGAACATTTCTATTCCAATAGATAGTTTTGCCTGTACTAGATGTTCCTATTGTCATTTGATATGTTCTTGTAGCGGTTCCTGAGTAAGTGTCTTTTAAAAAAGCCATAGTAGGCATTACTGAATAATCATAACTAATTCTGCCCCCTGCGCTATTATTAGGAGCATCATCATGCCAGAAAAAGGGGTCTCTTGTAAAACTTCCTACATTAAATCTTCCTCTTGCACTGTCTGGACGTGTAGACCCATCAACATATCCTGTCATAACGCCCCCTATTTCCCTTCTCATTGCAGCACCATAGTCATCATCGGCAAGATGTGGAGCGTAAAACCAATAAACGTGAATATGCATATGACTGTTTGAAAACTTTGGCGTTATATTACAAGACAAAACATTTTGTTCGGTACTTGCACTTAAACTGTATGCGGCGTGGTTATAACTTGTGTTACTTACTGTTTGAACAACATGGCCTGCAATATGCACCCCATTACCACTAGTCTTTTCGCTTATGGTATCTACCTTTAGCGTACTCATTGGGCTATCTCCTGCAATGATATGTAAGATGAACCCCCTCCACTATTACCTCCTGCAAATCTGTTTATATAAAAGTGATTATGAACAAACAATCCAACGGTATATGTGGTGGCAGATGTAGTGGCAGGGCTATCTAAATATTGCCATGACGCAGTAAACAAATTCCAAAGGTTTTGACTTGATGTGCCGAGAGGGTCATCGCCAGAATACCAAGAGTTAGCACCACCTCTAGAGGCATCATTTGTTCTACCACCTATGCGTGTTGAGCCACGTTTTAAATGCAAGCCAAAATCATTTTGCACATTATGTGTACCGTGTTGCACACTTATAGACACAAGTATTTTAGATGTTGCAATTTTAGGTGTAATAGTCGCACTAAATAAATCATGTGTTGTATTTGCTGAAGTATAAGCCACACCAGTAATATATTCATTATAAACAGTTTGAAGAACCGAACCAACAGGCATATCTTCAT
>Ga0099849_1000470_pt1 | contig 18626 bp, 22 predicted proteins | sample CB_VirMetaG_4_FD_78177 | JGI IMG/M metagenome (GOLD analysis project Ga0099849, IMG submission 78177) | Freshwater to marine saline gradient viral communities from Chesapeake Bay - CB_1508_1M Viral MetaG | ecosystem: Environmental > Aquatic > Marine > Coastal | place: USA: Chesapeake Bay... | reverse complement strand
CCACAGCGTGTTGCAGGCAGTGAAGTTGTACAGAAAGGACTTTTGGTCGTTGGTGCGGTTAGGCCCAAGCGGCATGAATCCAGGCCCCCCGAACGGGTGCGACTGGTAGTAGCCGTTACTGTCTTTGGTCGGGCCGTTGGTGGACCCTGTAGTGTCGCGAGGAAAGGCGTGCGCCATCCCGTACTTGTGGGCAAGGTAGCCCTCGATGCGCTCGATCTCCGTCGCATAGCCAGCGTCAGCTCGTGCTGTGTGGGAAGCCACGCTGCCGCTGACTGCATAGCCCTCCTCCACTGTGCCACCTGCGCCCTCGTTGCCGTACGGGCAGGAGATGTCGAGGTCGTTGATGCTGCCAGAGGTGGTGCCGGAGCTAGGGCCCAGCACCGTGATCATCTCGAAGAACGCGCCAGAGAAGCTGCTGTACCCACCAAACAGGTCGTTGTACACCTCGTTGGCAGCGTCCTGAGACAGAGAGGCCCTGCGGCAGCCCATGACAAACTTGTTGCCAGAGCCAAACTTGTCGAGCAGGAACTCGAAGCTGTCTACCTGACGGCCATTGATCCGAATGACAGAGGTTGCCCGACCGTCGCTAGCAACGGGCGACCCGCCGTTGTAGTGCTCGCCGCTGTTGTTCTTGACGATGGTCACGATGGCAAACTTGCCAGATGTCACGGACACCTGCTCGTTGTAGTTCACCAGTGACGGCTGAGTAGTGGCGCTGGGGGAAGGCCAGTCACCGCTAGCGACTTCGCCATTTAGGAAACTGCCGACCGGGCCAACGCCCGCAGTAGGGTCATACGGCCCTACGTCCAGCCATAGAGAAGCTCGCTTTGTCGTGAACCCGCCGACGTTGTACTTGCCACCGGACGTGTTGTACACGAACCCCAGAGGGCACCCCTGCTGAGCCCCTGCAGTGCCAGAGACATCAGTCGCCATTGACCAGATCACGCGAGACAGCAGGTCTGCGTCGGCAATATCCGGCTCAATGTCAGCCAGCTTGATCGCCATTACGACGGCAAACCGACTCTTCTCGTAGTTCGGGATAGGCGTCTGGTCTGCAATGGTGTCTTCAAGCGACGACTTCCAGCCAACGCCTGAAGAGTTGGTGCCGTTGCTGGTCAAAACACGCCCAGTTACGCCAGTAGCGGAGGCGCCGCTCTGTCCGAAAAACCTGATTTGCGGCAGACCGAGATCGTCGCGGTAGTCCGGCGGTTCTCGCCTAGAACCAGCCGGATCGGCAATCAGCGTGCGCTCAGTAGTATCAAACACCGCTGCGTATCCGTCGGGCGGACTAAGGCGGTGGTCAGGGATAACCTGTACCCTGTCGCGGTTAACGCACGGAGTACCCTCATCGTCCGCCTCTGCGTCCTCAGCCCTCACCCAGAAGTACAGACGACTCTGGTAGTCATCGAGGTCCCACGGCGTCCAAAGGTCAGGGTAAGCCGATTGCCCTGAGTAGTTCTTGTTTACCTCCGCACGCCCGCGAAACTCGTTCTTAGGGTGCGACAGCAGCAGCTGCCCGGATGTCGGGCTGATCTGCATCGAGTAGGTGGGAGTCGGGCACTCCGACTGAAACGCAACGAAGGGCGACCCCAGCGTTAGGCCTGCATACCCCGTCAGGTACCCCATGACAGTGGCGTCCTCAACCTCCAGCATGTCGGTGACGACGTACAGCAGGCCAGCGTTCTCGTGTAGCTCCTGAACAGACCCATCAACGTCGAGAGTCCACTTCTCTTCGTAGCGGTCCAGGAACCTGACGTAGCGCCACACGCGGCTGGTCGTGCCGTCATCCGCCTTCGACGCCAGATACACTGACTCGTCGTCACCGAGGCCGATGCGCGGCACCATTGTGTGACCAAGCGGAACTGGCGGAGACACGCTGTCAACCTTTGCGCCATCGGGGTTGTACAGCACAGCTTGGTTGGCGTCGGTCACCGCCCAGACGTTCTTGTCTGAGTCAGTGGCGATGTAGTTGGTCTGAGTAGACGTGCCCGGCGCACGCTCCCACTCAGTTGTCAGGTTAGTCGCCGTGGTCGTCGCGCCACCGGACATGCCTGTCACAACGAAGTCGCTGCCGCTGACCTCGTTGACCGTGATCGCTACGTTTCCAGCCGCGCCAGCGTCGGTGTTGGTGTTCTGAAGCTGCAGCAGGCTGTCATTGTTCTCATCGACAACTGCGCCAATGAAGAAGTCCGCCCCGGACACAGCCACCTGCAGGCCCGCGATAGTGATCGCCGTGTCGTTCTGGTCTGCCTGAAATCCGATGTAGCTAGGGTCCGACGTGGGCGGGGGCACTTGGTTGTCCGGGGGGATAACCGTTGCCTCAAACGTGTACGACGTAGTGCCATCCGAAATGGTCAACTGGTCTCCGACGTTGAACCCAGATTCGTCTGACACGCGAGCCGTGACGTTGCCTGTCAGCTCGATAGAGCCAGTGGCCGACGACTGAGTAGCAGGCGCAGATCCAAGGCTGCTAAACGTGAAGGGCGTCTGCGGCTTCATGGTCTGCGCCATGGCTTGCACCGGCCCCGTATCCAGCTGACTGCTGACGAATCGAGTGGTCCCCGAACGCTGGCCGCCACGACTGCGACCCGTAGACGGGTCGATAGTACGCACGTTCAGCGCCTCCGACGTAGTCATCGGAGGCTGGTCGCTAAACGCTGTGTCGTCGGACAGACCCTTCTTGGGAAACTCGATGCGCCCCATTAGCTCGGACCCTCTACATAGCCGAAGTCATCAGGCCAGTAGTTGTTCACCCAGTTGCGTGTAGTGTGGGTGTTCGTCATAGGCCCGTAGTCGCTCTGCGTGCGAGCGTCCATGTTCTTGGCTGACAGGAACAGGTCACTGTTGCGCAGCCCCTGCAGCCGCGCCGACACGCTGCCTGCGTCTTCCTCCATGCGGCCCCGCGCAATGTGCTGCAGCACCTCCAGGTACAGCGTCACGCAGTAGCCCGGCACAACCAGGAAGTCCGACGCCTCGCCCACATACTGCCAGCGAGCGGTGTAGATCACCGTAAACACATCTGCCTGCGTAGACGTAGGCGTCGGGTACAGCAGCAGGCGCGGCTGCGGCTCACCGCCCTCCGGCGGCGTCGCGTAGTTGACTGCGCCGAAAAAGTGCAGCGTGCTGATGGCGGGCGACGACGTGCGGTACGCCAGCAAGTCCCTCAGCGACACTAGCTCAAGGTGGCTCGTCAAGCTGCTGGTGTGCTCCTGAGCAAGGTTGCCACCGTAGTCAGACGGCAGGGACACATAGTCCTGCCCCTCTGTCGTGCTCAGCTTGACAATGCGGCTGGTACACCATGCCCATTCGTACGAGGAGACCAGCCATTCGCCTGCCTCGTTGACTAGACCCAGCGGATCGACGTGAGTCGGAAACGCCCCGCCGTTGCCGACGGTCGTGAAACGCGCATGGTCAATCGCCTGCTGCGCCGTAAGTCCTCTGGGATAATCGGTCATGGTTGTATGGGGTAGGGGCGGGGCCCGAAGACCCCGCCCGCTTGATCAGGTGGCGTCAGGGCCGAAGCCATGAATGCCGTCGAAAAGGCAGACAACGGAGGTTCCACTGTCAGCGCTTTCGGCAATGCCGATGATCTTCTGAAGGCCTGAGCCGCTAGCCGTGTCGGCCACCTGCCCAGAAGCTCCAGCCGTTGCGACCAGTTTGTCGTTCGCAGCAACGCCGCCGTCAGTGTTGACGGTCAGGCGTCCCCAGAACTTCATGGTCACGATGGTTCCGTCGGTTCCGTCGCCAGCATCGGTCACGACACCGAACAGCCCACTGTCAATGTTGGCAGCAGTCGGGGTCTTTGCCTGGGCGTACCGCGAGTTGTCGCCGCCAGGGGCAGCGTCGTACGAAGTATCGCCAGGATCGACAACCAGGATGTCGCCAACAGCAACAGCCCCAGGGCCGCTGACATCACGGAAGAAGAAACGAAGGTCGCCGCAGTCACCAAAGTGAAGGCCCATGCCCGGGCCGCCCACGGGTGCGATAAGGGGGAATCCCATTCTAGTAGCCTCCTAGATCAGGTGTTGGGGAAGACGATGCCATGCCGCTGAAGCGACGTGGTGACGTAGTTGTGCCAGCAGTCAACGACCTGGACGTGCGTCGAGGGCTGGTTCGGGTGGACACGCACCGGGTGCTTGTACATGTACCGGCGGGTGTGGAAGACGGGCTTCCAGTACTTCCGGTTGATCCAGAAGTAACGGGGGCCGTCCGGGCCAGCAGCGGTGGACTCATCCACAAAGGTGCCGCTGTTGTCGATGTAGGTCGCCGTGTCCAGCTGCGAAGCGTAGACAAGGGGAATGTCCGCATACATGGGCTTGCCGTAGTGCGGGTCTTGGCGACCAGCGGAAACCCAGGTGTCGTTGCCGTAGCGCAGGGCCTCTTTGTAGTAGTTGAGGCCCAGCTTCGAGCAGACGATCATGGTGGCGTTCGAGCGCGGCTCCGACTGGCTCTCGTACCCGGGAAGGGTGTCGAAAGAGTGGTCGAGGTACATGTTGTCGAACGCAGTGATGATCGGGTTGTTGGGGGTATCAGTCAGAGCACTGCCGTACGCCCAACCCTCTTGTTGCGGCACCCACTTGGTGTAAGTGGTCGGGTCAAGACCTTGCTTGGTCGTGACGCCGGTCGTCAGGCCGCTAGTCTCCTCGTTGATCATGAACGGAATCGAGTACGGCTTCTTGCCGGACGCGGCTTCCATCTGAGCGTTGTTGGGAGCCGCAAACAGCTCAGCCTCCAGACCGTTGATCATGGAGGTCACCAGACGGCGCTCCTTGACAGCCTTGATCTCCTTGTAGATCCGGCCACGCGCTTGCCTAGTCAGACCTGCAGGGACCTGAAGCTCGATCTCCTGGTCAGTGAAAGACATGTGGTCGAGGCCGAAGCGCCAGTTGATCGACCAGGAGTCGAGCACTTGCGGGTTCTGCCAAACGAACACCTCGTTGGGAGACACCTGATTGTAGGTGTTCTCCTCGTCGAACATGATCTGGTCCGTGATGGTCTTGCCGCCCTGCAACACCTCAGTGTTGGGCTTGCCCTTCATCAGTTCACGGAACAGATAGCTGCGCTCCACGGCCTCGTTAACCAGATCGCCGGGGCCCGAAAGCACCGTCTGGTCAGTTGCGGTCATGAAGTCGCTGAAATCAGACAGACTGGTCATGGTAGTTTGTCACCTGTGTTAGGACCCGTAGACCTCAGACCGGATCTGCTCCGGCGTCATGGTTCTCTGAGGGTCAAGGATCCGTCGAAGTACCTCGTCTTCAGCATGCTCCTTAGGCATGGGGCCTGACGACCCCTTGCGGCCAGGACGAGAGGGCTGGCCGTTCCGCTTCGACTGCCGCGTTTTGGCAGGCCCAGCAGACCCTTCGGGAAGCTCAATCATGCAGGCATGCTGCATTAGGGTGACAACGTCTTCGTACTCGCCAGAGCTGGCAAGCACGCCCATTCGCTCGCGCACGCGAGTGAACGCTCCGTCGCTGCTCAAGTCAGGAAAGCGGTCCTGCAGCTGACGCCGTGCATCAGTCGTCGCCATGGTCAAGAACATCTGCCGCAGCCCGTTGGTCGCCTCAGTGAGGCTGTCGATGCGGGGGTCCGCACCAGCGGTCGCAGCAATCTTGTCCAGGGCGTCGGCCACTGCCGCGCCTGCGTCGTCGCCAAGTTCGTCGGAGAGCACTCTGCGCAACTGCACTGCGTCGTACGCAGGAGCAGCAGGTGTTTGCACGCCGTCTTGGGTGACTTTCCCTTCCGGAGCTGACGCCGCACTAAGGCGACGACTGATCTGAATCGCGTCAGCGCGACTCAGCTGTAGGATGTCAGGCTGTTCCCAGCCCTGCTCTTTAAGAGCTAAGAACGCTTCCGCGTACGCTTCGGCGTCATTTTGGACGACATCTTCTTCTTCATCTTCATCTTCGGCGTCATCTTGGACGACGCCTTCTTCTTGCTCATCGACTTGCCGTACTTCATCTGAAGCTTCCTCTTGCTCTTCAGGGTCTGGTGAGAGGATGGAGTCCAGAATGGCGTCCATCTCCGACTCCGACTTTGCGCCGGAGTGCTCGCTGTCGTCTACGTCGGTCGCCTCTGCGCCACCGGAGACGTGATTCGGGATGCCACCGAGGTAGTCATCAACTGCGGTGTCTGCAGCTTGTGTGTCGTCGCTCATAGTTCGTCGTAATGCATGCCGGTCTTAGCCGCAAACTCTGCGGTCTCCCGGCGGTTGTGGAACACAGGCCTGCCCTTAGAGTCCCTGCGGGGGGCGGGGTCAGGACCATCGCCACGCCAGATGCGTGACAGCTGGTGGCTCACATGAGCCACGTCTCTGCGCACCATGGCACCCATGGGGATGCTAGGCACGCGGCAAAGTGTGCGGTCGCCATGGCGCATGACAGCGCCTAGGGGGGCCACCTCAAGCGGGTGAATGTCTAGCTCGACGTACTCGCCGGTCTCAACATCCTCGAACTCGTAGATCATTGTTGCGGCGCTCCGTTCTTCGCGTACTGGCCTGAGCTGCGCCCGTTAGGGCGCTCCTGGGTCTGCAGAGGGCTCAAAACTTTGGCCGTCTGCGTACCCGGCGGAGTGTGCGACTGGAGCCTTGCTTGACCAATTGCTCCGCTGCCCTGCTGCATGGGCATGCCACCCTGTGACCAGACAGCTGTAAGGGCTTCCCAGTTAAAGCGGCTGGAGAAGTCCGGCAGGTTGTAGGCGTTGCCGATGTCGTGGACGATCTCTTTCCAGTTCAGCCACGGCATCTGGGGCATGACCTGCCCGATGGCGATTGCACGCTCTGCAGCCTGACCAAGCCGCATCATCCGGGCCGAGTCGGTGATCCGCTCCATGGAGTAGGGTTCGACGACCAGCTCCAAGTCGTGGAAGGACAAACCTTCAAGCTGCACGAGGCCACTGTTGGCCCCGCCTTCGAACCACACGTCCTGGCCGCCGAACTCCGGTCCACCGATGGGGATCACGAACTCCTCGTCCGTGAACATGTACCACGCGACAGCCTTTGCCATCTGAACCAACCGGCGGGTGAACCGCTGGCGCAGGTCGTCTACGCGGATGTTGCCGCCTTGGAAGGCGATCTGTTCTTCAGTGGCTGTGGTGCCGCTACCTGTCTGCCCGCGCATTGCGTCGGACATGCCGGTCATGCGCTCCAGCCTGTCACGCGCCTGCGCGACACCTTCAGCCTGCTCTCGCGTTGCGCCACCAAACTGGATCTCGGCAAACGACGGGCCGTGAGTACCGTGCAGCGACGTATCCACATGGAACACATGTCCATGCGGAGCGCCCTGCATGATCTCCGCCATCTTCTTGTCGTTGGTCAGGAACTGACGCTTGTAGTTCTTGGCCTCGTTGCTGAACGCCTGGGCAAACTCGTCGGCCTCTCTCTGAGACTCCAGCGTCGCCAGCAGCGGGCTGACGAAGCCGGGCTCATCGCTGACCGGGTACGCGCCGAACATGGCGTACGGGCCAGACGGCGGGCCGTAGTAGTTGCGGGGCTCGCGGATAAACCGCTGCCGGTCGGGGTCAGTTGTGAGGTCGGCCTCGACAAGCGTGTAGATCTTGCCGTGCTCGTCCTTGCCGTTGTCCTCTCGGTCTTCCGGCAACCAGACCTCGTACACCCAGATCTGGTGACGCTCAGGCGCATCGTCTGCGTGCTCACGGCGGTCGTCAGCTCGTAGCTCGCGGATTGCCTCTGCGTCCCAGCCGTCATCCGGGTTGTCCTCTGCCTCTGACAGAAGGTCTTCCAGGTCGTACAGACGGCGGTGACCAGCCCACCGGCAGCTGTGCCAGTCAATAGCCTGCGGGTCGAAGAAGAAGTCGTCAGGCGACAGGCGCGTCACGACAGGCCACATGGGCGTGTCGTAGCCGCGAGCCTTGCTCACGTCGTACGGCAGCTTGAAGTCAACGTACTCCTCCATGGTGACCATCACCACGCCCCACCCTGTGAGGTAATCGAAGCACAGCTGCCTCAGCAGATCTGCCAGTGCGCAGTCTTCTGTCCACTTGTTCAGAGCCTGCTGCAAAGCCCCGGACACCATCTGGTGAATCGGGGTAGTGCGCATCGTCTGCACCGTGAAGCGCGGATTGTTGTAGACAATCTGCGGCAGGATGAGACTGATGTACTCGAACGGGTGGTTCTCAATACTCGGCTGAGAATCAGAAGCCTTGCCCCAGTGACGACCGTGATACTGCTCGATCAGTTCACGTCGCTTGCACAGACGGCTATCGACGTACTTCCGCCCGGCCTGGATCTCGTCCCAGAGGTTTGCCGGAGTGGTCTTGATCATGCTAGGTCGGTCTCCCAGCCCAGGATATCACCAACGCTACCCTGACGCAGAGCCTTAAGGAAAGGCTTTTCTGGGGCACCCTTGCCCCACAAGTACATCGCAACGTACCGGGTCACGTCAAAAGCGTGGTCAGGAACACCGGGCTTCGGGCGCTCCTTGATTGGCCTGCCCTCTTTGGGTTCATCCCAGGTCATGCCGGGGATCTCATCCTCCGCAGTTGCAGGCAAATGTTCCTCCAGCAGGGACGGATCTAGCCCCCGCATCTGGTGCGCATTTTTGCAGAAGAACATGCGGGGCTCAGAGCCGTCGTTAGGCCTAAGCAATTCTGCAACTAGGTCCCTACCTGGGGCCCAGGAGTTGTTAGCGCCGAAGCAAATAGCCCCGGTCCTGCGCCCGCCACGGCGGCCCAGCCGTGCATTGAGCATGGCGATGTGCTCAGGCTGCGCTGGGTCGCAGATGACCTGCTGCAGGTCGTACATGCGGTCTGCCTGCTCGACCACGTCTGCCCACCAGTCCAGGCGCTGGTGCCGGTAGTAGACCTCCTCCACCCGGTACATGCGCTCGTCCTCCGTGACGCCCCAGACCTGGAAGCAGCCCGGGTTCTGGTAGCCCCAGTCGATGCCTCCGACGTAGTACAGGATCTGGCTGCGGCCATCCGTCCACAGCGACGTGCTGGGCGCAACGACGTGCGTCTCGCTGTCGAACTCAGGCAGGATGACGCCTGACTCGTCCACCCACAGGCCCAGGCGCAGGCGCTCGTAGCGGGCCCCACTAAGGTTATCGAGGCGCTGCAGGTACTCCTGCGTGACAGTAGGGTTGTCTTCGTGCCGCGACAGCAGCCGGGTCATCATCGGCTGCCCGTTCTTGCTGATGCGCATGGCCCGGCGGTTGAGCCAATGTGAGCTGAACGACGGGTTGCAGTCAGCGATGGCCTGCTGGTAGCGCAGCCGGTTATGGCGCAGGCGGGACTGGATCTTGTCCCAGTCGGACTCGTTGATCTCTGTGGCCTCGAACACAGCGCACAGGTCGTACTGCGACGACATGATCCGGTCAGAGTTGTCGAGCCCCGCGACCGTGATGTAGCTGCCGTTGGGGTAGACGTAAGCCGTCCGGTTAGGGCGGTTGCCCCCGATGAACTTGACGCCGATAGTCGGGTCGATGACCGAGTCCTCGAACTCGACCAGGACCGATTCAGTCATCGAGACCCGCGTCGCTCGCGCAATGAACGCACGCAGTCCTGGCACCTGCATGCACCAGTAGTTGACCTTTTCGAGGACGGCGCGGGTCTTGCCGGTGCCCGCCGGACCTTCCATGAGAATCTCAGGCGCATCAGACAGAAACAGCTTCAGGGCCGCGCCACGCGGCTCGTACTCACCTTTGGCTACCATGAGTCTACTGTCGGGAGGTCTCGCACCTTGACTTGGTACTTCGAGTACTTAGGGCCGAAGGTGGTCTCAATGGCGATGATCACCATGTACTGACGGCCCCCGGCCATGATGTTCTCAGTGTCGAGCGTGTATCGCAGGTTGTAGCCCAGGCGGTCAGCGTTCCAGTAGCCGTCGGTCTGCAGCGTGTCGAACACCACTGCAGTCTTGTCGAGCGTGTTCTCATGCTCGATGCCCTCTCGGCCTACAACGCTAACAGTGATGCTGGTGACATCGGACTGCGTCATGTACGTGCCGTCGTTCAGCACGACGCGGTCCATCAGCGTGACATGCTCGTGCTCGTCAATCTCTGCCGATCCGATTCGTTGGCTCATGGGTTCTCCTTAGGTCAGTAGCCAGTCGTTAGTGTCAGCAACCGATGCCGTGTCCTTAGACACAGCGAATCGGTTTTGCACCAGAGGCCCCTGAGCAAAGCTTGCTACCGCCTGGGCAAACCCAGGCTGATCTGTGATCCACGGTGCAGTAGGCCTGTAGCCCACCGCAAACTTGCGCTCTCCCACCGTCAGCCAAACGTACTTGTCGCCAGTAGTAGCCTGCGGAGCTGCCGACTCGCGGATGACAGGAATGAACAGCAGGTGCGCTGCAGCATCAGATGCGCTGCCGTACTCACTGATGAGGTCAACGACGGCACCGCTAAGGATGACGCCGCTGACGACATCGACAGCTGTCTCTGTTTCGCTGACGCTGGCGATGTGTATCAGTGCGCCCTGCACTACGTCGCCTGCAGAGCTGCTCTCGTCCACCACGACAGCGAAGATGCCGCCCAAGACCGCGTCGTCCGCAGTTGCGCCCTCGTCGGCAACGACAGCAAAGATGCTGCCTAGCACGGCATCGCTAGCCGTACTGCTGTCATCGACCTGATCGTACAGGGAGTCTTCCTGCTCGATGGCGTACCCGATATGAAAGCGAGAGGTGCCGACGACACTCGTGAAGTTGATCGTGTAGCCAGTGGCGTCCCAGCTGTCTACGGTGCCGGTGTACCCTGCGCCACCAGCGTGCAGGGGCAGCTCGATGGCGACCTCGTCAACCAATGACTGAGTGTCGCTGGTTGTGCGGTTGTCTCTGTCAGCGTACGAGCCGCACCACTCAACGCCCGCCTCATCTGCGTGCCCGCTTCCGTAGGACCCTGCCTGAGCATTGGTCCGCACGGTGTTTGTCGCGTTGAACAGCGACAGCCCGTACCAGATGTACTGCGGCTGGAAGCCCGGGTCGGTGAACGACTGGGTGCCTACCGTGCTGGTGAACGAGTGCGAGTAGACTTTGACCGCGATGTTCGACGGCATGTGGAACATCATCACGGCTATACGCTCAGCAGATGTAGCTGAAGCCCCAGCCGTTGTCAGCGTGAACGCACCAGTAGAGGCGTTGAAGCCGCTAGCCGCGTAGGAGACACCGAGAGCCGTTGCGCTGACGTGGGACGCGAGGCGATTCAGGTGCAGAATGCCGCTGTCGAGCGTAGTCGAGACTGCATCCTGGTAGGACCAAGCCTCAGCGTTTTGCGTCACGGTCGTGCCGTCGTTGGAGCATGCGCCCCAAGACACGCTGCTAGAGCTTTCTAGCGTGCCGTCAAACGCAGTGCTGATAGTGCCAGCAAGGGCCAGCACAAGGTTGGTCTCTGCTGTGTATCCAGGCGTGACGGTAACCGTGCCTGAAAGAGCGTCTGCTGGGTCTACGATCTGAACGTCGCACTCTACGTCAGGCCCTGCGGTAATGACGACTGCGACGCGATACGCTGAGCTAGGAGCTGTTGTCCAGTTGAGTCGGACGCCATCGGTGATGAACGAGTCAAACGTCGCCACCGCCTCTAGTGACCCGTCCGCCGGGTCCATCAACGCTACAACCTTGTCCTGCGCGGAGTAGGTGTATGTGTCTGTAGTGGTGACGCCGTGCTCGCTAGACCAGCTGAGGACTGCCTCAGTCGTTCCGTCGCTGAACCCCCTGCAGCCTGAGCGCCCATCCGTGTCAGTGCCCAACGTGACCGCACGGGCCACCTCGACCTCTACGCCTTTGATGTGCGTAGATGCGCCTAGACCGGCAACGGTGTAGTCAACCGTGCCGGTACTGGTTGGCGCTGTGGTCGAGATGACCCGCTTGAACGTGTTGGACACGACCTATCAGGTGATCTCGACGTTGACGAACACCTTGAGTGCCTGACCAGCGCCCTTGACGATGGACGAGGAGAACTGCGAGTGGTTCAGGATGTCCTCGGCGCTTGTCGGGTGCGCGGCAGTCGAGGTGGTGATGGCGACGTTGGTGATCGTGTTGGTGTACACGCCCACGCCCCACTGCGCTCTCCAGGTCAGGACGTTGGCTCCAGCGCCAGAGTTGTCTCCGTCGTTGTCGTTGAGCTTGGGGTATCCACTGTCGGCGCTGGCGAGGCCTGCGGACGCTGCGACCCCCACGTCGTCAAGCGTGTCACCAACTGCCACAGCGCCGGACCCAGTGCCCAGGGCCACCTGAGAGAAGGTGTTGGGCGTCGGTGTGCCGGTGCCGAAGTGCAGGTTCATCACCTGCGCGATGATCTCCAGCCCCTTGGTGGTGATCAGGTTGTGGGTTTCGACCGTCTCGCGAGAGCCGTCAGGGTTGATGAGGACCGCGCAGATGTGGCCCTTCCACTTCATCTTTTCAGTCATGTCGGTGTTGGGGGTTAGGGCGCGGGCGTCGTCGTGATGTCGTAGCCAACGTCGATGAGCGTCTGCGTCATCAGCTCGTAGTTCTGCTGGTTGCTCCAGGTGTAGGCCCAGCTAGCAGAGGGCACTGCGTCGGAGGCCAGACCTTCGCTGCCGTTGGGCAGCGCGGCGTGGTAGTGCGACGCGGTGTACGCTGTGGTCTCTTCCAGGTACTCGTGCAGCACCCGTGCTTGGGCTGCAGAGTGATCGTCAGACCACGGCGGGGTGGTCTCGATCCGGCTGTTGGTCGGGTTCTGTGTGTAGATCGGCAGTGATCCGTAGATCGACGCGCCATTGCCTGCCATCCGACGCCGTAGCTCGTTGAACCCGGAGGGGTGGTAGCCCTTCACGCCAGCCGGATCGTCGCTGGAGACGGTGAGATCCCGCTCCGCAGCCACGATCTCGTCGGCCTTGGAGATGCCCTGGCCGAACCACCGCTGGTAGCCGTTGAGCATCCAGTCCGTGTTGGACGTAGAGGGGTCGTGCTCGTTGATGTCCGGCACGCAGTGACCCAGGATCAGGCCCGCAGGGCGGCTGTCCTCGCCGTACAGCGTGGCAGGAACCGGCGGGGTGAACGCAGCCGACAACATCCAGGTCGATCCTGCCGAGATGCCGCCAGCGAACACGAGGTCAGGGTTCACGTTGGCGAACGGGGCCTCGTTGGCTGCGGCCTTGGACTTGACCCAGGCGATGGCGAGCTTGGCCGCCTTCACCGTGTCTGCAGGCTCAGGGTGCCAGTTGAGCGGGCGAGCCCCCGTTGTGCCGCCCGGGGCCGCCCCGGAAAAGATGGTCATGCCCATCGGGTAGGAGATGGGGCAGACCATGACCGGAGCGACCTCGTTGTTGCGCTCCAGGGAGTAGTCGCCGTAGGTAGCCTCCAGGAACCCGAAGGGCACTGCAGTATTGCTCGTCCACCCGGACCCACCCTGGTTGCCACCGCCGTGCATCTGCACGATGCAGGCGTATCCGCCGCTGGGGATCACGTCTGGGTTAGGGTCCCAGACGAAGATGTCGTGATCAGGGTGTGGCCCGTACTTGAGCGGAACCGGCGCACTCGCACCAAGTGGGTCCCCGGTCACCCAGTACGGGGTAGCCATGTCAGCTGCCTTCCTGGGCCTGCTGCTGGCGGCGACGCTTGGCGTACCGCGCAGCCCCGACCCCCGCCGTCGGCAGGCCAAGGGCCGCGCCGCCAAGGATCAGGATCTCCTCCCAGGGAAACTGGGACTCGTTCGGCTGGCGCATGTAGCGCCGGGCCTCTGCCGGAGTCATCTCCCCCCGGTAGGCCTTCTCAACGGCCTCTGCGCACCGCTCCTCGTCCACCACCCCAGGGGGCAGGGTCGGGCAGCCAGACAGCACACACGCCAACACAACGCAGCTCAAAGCCCTCATGCCTTACGCGCCTCCTGCAGCGCAAACTTCAACTGTCCCATTCGCACCAGAGTCTCAGTCCGGTCACCCGTATGGTGTGCATCGATCAGCTCCTGCGCGACCTTCGCCACCTCCTCCAGCCCCATACGGCTCACCAGAGCCCAGCTGTCGCGCTGCTCATCGGTCATTCGTTCTTACCCGGGATACCCGTGATGAACGCGCTCACGCGCCGCAGGCGCACGTCTGTGCTCAACGCCGCACCCGTACCCGAAGTCAGAGTACACATCAGGTACAGACTACGAGCCGTGGTGCCAGAGAAGTCCCGCGTGTACTCAGCCAAGCTGGGGTACTTAGTGGTAGGGCCCACCGTCGGCTCGTCAACGCCGTCGTACCGCTCAAAGTCATCAAACCGCAGCCACTGAGTCTGCGGGCCAAGCGCAGTCATGGAAAAACTGCCACGGAACTGCTGGGGGACGTTCTGCGACAGACCAAGCCCGAAGTTGATGTAGGGCTGGTGACCAGCGTCCACGCGCATCGTCGTCAGCGCGTCCGTCACAGTCGTCGTCCCAACGTCCACCAAGTCATTCCACACAGGACCAACGTACAGCGCAGCCGCCTCCACCGTCGGGTTCGCCACCAGCTCAATGTCGAACTCGACCTCAAGTTTCTGACCATCCACGAACCAGTGACCCTGCCCCTCGCCGCTCTCAGGCACACGCATCGGGAACACAATCTCCACCGGGAAGTTAGCCGCAGAGCTGAGCGTCCCTGACATGGGGATCACGTACTCACCACCACCCGCGTCAAACTCCACAGCCTGCACCGCACGGTACAGCTGATCACGGTTCTTCTGGGCACCCGGCTCCCCCTGGATCACAAGACCAGGGAACACCTTCGCAATCGTCGGATCTGCAGCCATCAAGTCCTCGCAGCACTAGGGTGACGGACCTTCCAACGCCAACGACCCAACGGGTTCCGCCCACCCGTCATGTCCACTCCGTGAATGCTACCCACACCACCACGCACCGCCCAACCCTGCACCGTCGCAGCATCACCAGCACTAATGCTCAGCGTCAGCTCGTTGTGCGGCTCCCCAGGCGTACGCGCCACCGTCAAGCCCACCGTCTGCGATGAGTCCCACTGAGGCCTCATCTCCGCGTCGTAAGCACCATACACACGACAGTCCAGCGGACTGTACACACGACCACCCTCCGTGATGTCGTACGTACCCGCCACCGTGCCCTCCGCCGTCAACGTGTACAGCTGCACCACAAACGCCTGATCCGCGTACCCCGTCAGAAGAATCGTCCCGAACGATGCACTAGGGTCCACTGTGAATGTCATTGCGACTTCCTATCCCTTCAGGGGTTTTCGGTGTGGGGTGTGGGGGGAGTATCTACCGTAGCCCCCCCGGTCGCTCCATCCGGTTCGTTCTGCAGGGCCCGGGCCTCGTCCTCCCCCACCCCACGCAGCACGATGCGAGGCCTAAGGGCTTCTCCCGGCGACACTTGCAGCGCCTCATGGCGGCCGTAGTCCTCCGGCCTCGTCCTCTCCAGGAGCCACGCTGCAGCCCTCCAATCCGGGCCGGTTCGCTCGACCTTCCGGGAGGTCGTCACCGCACCGTCCGGGGCGACCCGCTCCTCCTCGACCTGCCGGGAGGTGCCCTCGACCCCGGCCGCCCGGATCGAGGCTACCAGGGCCCGGTGCGCTCTGCCCTCGACGTGAGACACGAGGACGGCCAGCGTCGACCACGGCTCGACCCCATCCCTGCCCTCGTTCAAGGCATCCGTCAGGGCCCCGGGGGCCAGCCCTGCAGCCCGGCTGGCCGCAGCCCGGGAGGACCCGGCCTCGACCGCTGCCAGGATGGCCGGGAGGGCTCGGAGGAGGGCTGGACGGGGCCCGGGGCTGCCCTCGACCCCGGGCAGGATGGCCAGCGGGTCCGGGCAGGGGCTGTCCGGGCCATCGAGGCCAAGTTGGATCCAGGGCGGGTCTATCATGACCCTATCCTACATGCGTTCTGCAGGGCCCTGGCAAGCGGGGCTGGATCGTGGGGGCCCTAAGTCGTTTGCTGGCAGGAACTTGCGGATTCGCTGTCCGGTCCTGGGGCCCGGTGTCGCTTGGCCGGTGTCGCCGCTGACGGCTGGCCCGGCAGGGCTGGCAGGCAGCGCGGGGCACCGCCGGGATGGCGGAGCCGGGGGTTCGGTCCCCACCCATGCGACGCTTTGACAACTCGAACGGAGCGAGCTGGAGCCGGTGAAAATCCGGGCGAGGAAGGCGAGCTTCATCCCGCCCGACTCCCAAGGGGGTCGGTTGAAGGCCCCGGGAGGCAATGCCCGGGGGCCCGGTTTGACCGGGCCGCGAACCCTGGAGTGTCCCTGACACTCTGGGACTGGATCGGCCCGGTGTGTGTCCGGTCTCCTCCTGACGCTGGAGGACTGACGAGAGGCCAGCAGGCCCGAAACCTCGACACACACTCAAGAGAACCATGATCACTCTCACCACTGAGCAAGCCAAGCGCATCGAGTCCATCGCCTTCACTCAGGAACTCCGTCTCCAGACGGCGCTCAAGAAGGCCGAGAAGGCTCTGCTGGATGCTGGTGCCTACCACGCTCCCGACTCCGTCGATCCTGAGCTGTGGGACCGTTTCGACGCAATCAACCGCAAGGTTGAGGCCCTGGCAACCGCTCGTCGCTGGCTCTCCTGACACCGGGGGCTCCGCCCCCACCCCGCTACGGATGCTGCCTTGACGTGGCAGCGGGGCTCCCTGCCATCCGGCAGGGTCTGAAGCATCCCGACACACACTATGCAAACGACTACCACTAAGTCTCTCTGGGACTCCGTTGGAGGCCTCTCCAACCCCCACAAGATGCCCGGCCTGTCCTATGGTCTCCCTGCAGATGAGTGCAAGGTGGGCTCCCTTCTCCGCAAGGTGAAGGGATCCACCTGCAGCGACTGCTACGCCAAAAAAGGCCGCTATGGCATGACTAACGTCCAAAAAGCGCAGTACCGCCGTCTGGAACTCCTGAAGCAGGACCCCGTGAAATGGGGCAATGACATGGTCGAGCTACTGCGGCGCAAGTATCGCGGCAAGACCGGCGATGACCGGGTCTTCCGCTGGCACGATTCGGGCGATCTGCAGGGCTTCTGGCACCTCGCACTCCTCGCTGGAATTGCCACAAGCCTGCCCGACATCCAGTTCTGGCTCCCGACCCGGGAGGCCGCCATCGTCCGGCAATACGAGCGGATCACCCCGTTCCCCCCTAACCTCATGGTCCGGGTCTCTTCTGCCATGGTCGGCGGCAAGGTCCCTGACTTCAAGTACACCTCCGGTGTTGACGACCCCTCCGGGTTCCAGTGCCCGGCCCCTGAGCAGGGCGGCAAGTGCGGCTGCTGCCGTGCCTGCTGGTCTTTCACCGTGGGTCACGTTTCTTATCACAAACACTAGCCGAAACCCCCTCCAGGGGGTCATCCCGGGGTGCTTCCCGGGGTCTGACGATGGCAGGCTCCATTCACACACACACTCTGCACATGAACTACAAAAGCAACCTTTCGGAAGTCCTCTCTCACCTGGAAGACCGCCTCTCGGAGGTGGAGTGCACTCAGCAGCAGCAGGAAGAGGCTGCAGACTCCATCCAGGACGAGGTAGCAACCGCAGTGGAGGATGCCCTGAGCTGGTTCGATCCGGCTCAGTACGACCTCATCACCACCGAGATGGTCGATACCTACGTCCAGGAGGCCGTCGATGCCGCCCTGGGCCAGACCAGCCGCCTCCGCGACATGGAGCACACGATCCTCGCCCTCACGAAGGACCTGCAGGACACCTCCGCCAGCCTCGCTAGGCTCCGGGAATTCGTGACCAGGGAGACCTGGATGGACCGGGTCAAGGGCTGGTTCCTCACCCTCCGTAACCGCGTCGTCTGAGCGACGTTAAACAGGCCTTAGGCTCAGAGCGTCAGCCCCTCCGGGGGCTGGGTGGCATCAGCTGCAATGGTGCAGCCGCCAATGACACACTATGCGTAACAGAAAAGACCGTGAGGTCCTGGCCCTTCTCGATGACCGCCGCAGCTCCAAGTACTCCCGCAACGGGGAGTACAGCGACGAGGTGCGCAACCACTTCGGGGAGAGCTTCCGCCCTCACTCCAAGCGGCAGAACCGCCGCGTCCGCCGTGCCAGCAAGCTGGCCCTCCGTCACCTCGGAGACTTCGGCTCCGCCATCCGGGAGGCAGTCTGATGTTGAACGTCTACGTCATCACCGGCAGCACCGTCGATGGGCACGAGTTGCTTGGCGCTTTCGTGAACTGGAGGAAGGCCCTGAAGGGCCTGCAATACGAGGCAGAGTGCCTCTGGGGCCCCGAACAGCAGGACCACGTCACCATCGAGACCATCGTGCCTAAGCGGTGCGCAGTGGCCCGCTGCGACACTGACGATGAGTTCCAGTCGCTCACCGTGACCGCGCTGTATCTGCACTAGTCGTCCCGGCGACTCTAAACAGGCCTTAGGCCGGGAGCGTCCGCCCTTCGGGGCGGGGTGGCAACAACCTGCAATGGTGCAGGCTGCCAATGAGACACACACATGATTGATCACAACGCAAACCTCGACCGCCTCGACCGTGAGGAGCGCATGTACGGCATGCCCGCCTCGAACCTGCACTCCATGCTGGAGCGCCACAGCCGCTGGACGAGGGGCGACAGCCGCCTGGAACTGGCGATGTCCATCCTCTCCGATGCTCAGGAAGTGGCTCACGATGACGCCACCCGTGCGGTGCAGTTCATCAACCGCGCTAAGTACCTGCTGTGCATGGTCCTGGACGAGGACCAGTGATTTTCCAAGGCGGGGTGTCCGGTTCAGGCCGGGCACCTCGCTTG
>Ga0099849_1000469_pt1 | contig 18633 bp, 20 predicted proteins | sample CB_VirMetaG_4_FD_78177 | JGI IMG/M metagenome (GOLD analysis project Ga0099849, IMG submission 78177) | Freshwater to marine saline gradient viral communities from Chesapeake Bay - CB_1508_1M Viral MetaG | ecosystem: Environmental > Aquatic > Marine > Coastal | place: USA: Chesapeake Bay... | reverse complement strand
TGTTGACATTGTTGTCTCTCGCGCCGGTCTCAAGTACCAAATCACCGACCTTGCCTCAATGACTGGCATGGGCGCCAATGACATCGATGTCATGCGATTGGCTCAATCAATGGCCGGCTCATATGAGGCTTATTTCGCAGAGCTCACCGGTGACACCATTGATGATTTCACCTCAGTGGTAGGCACAAGCGGTGTCATTTTTGATGTTGACACCATGCTCGCGGGCATTTTCCAACTTGAGCAAGCCGATAGCAACCGCGGTGTGCCTGGTCCTTATGCGGCCATCTTGCATCCAAAGCAGCTCACCGAGCTACAAGACAGCTTGCGCAATGAAAGCAACTCAATCTTTGCTTACTCTCCCGCGACCCTCGAGGCAATCGGCATGAAAGGGCCCGGCTATGTTGGCCGTTTCCTTAATGTTGACCTTCACAGCTCATCATTTGTCAACACTGATGGAACAGACCGCCTCGGCGCTCTCTTTGGCGTTGGTGCCATTGCTTATGCTGACGGCGTGCCTTCTGCTCTTCCTGGTTCAGTTGATGCAATGAACATGGGTCCGATTGTTGTCGAGCTTGACCGCGACCCCGCAAGCGCCTCAACCTCAGTGGTTGGCCACGCATATCTCGGTATGGCAGTAATTGACGACAATCGCGGCGTGCGTTTGCGCTCAGTTGACTAACACACTTTAAAGACCGCATTTATTGTGCAAGCGGTCATTGAGATTTGGGTTTATGTGGTCTTTTCCTTCACCTCAATGGCTTGCTTGCGCTCTTTAAAAAAGGACCCGCAAAACTTATGGATTACACAACAATAGCACAACCATGGCAACAACAAAGCGCACCAACGGTGACATTGCCAGTGCGACCAAATGAAACATTTTTTTATAAGCACAATCCTCGCAATTGGGATTTTGTGAAGTTTGAGCTCGAGCCAAAAGGCAAAAGCAAAGATGCGCAAGTCGTTTGGCGATGGTTGCCAACGGTTGACATGGAGCGCGAGCGCGCCGGTGTGAACGGCATACGCTCAAATGGCCGACACGCTGACAGCACCAACCGACAAGCAGCGCTCACGCGTGACGGTTGGACAATACTCTTGCCACAAAATCACGACTATATGCGCGTTTATCCTTGTCGCGGTGGCAAGTACTATGACAGCAAATTCAACCAACTTGAGAACATCGCCGGCCAAATGGTTACTACCTTCAACCGCGATGAGTTCAACTTGTGGCGCCTCGAGCTTTTGCTCAATGGCACAATCAAGATGCCGCATCCAAACATCTTGCGGCGCTATGTCATCTCAAAGCGCCGAGGCTTTGAGCGCTATATTAGACAGCAGCATATTCCAGAGCTAGCCGCGCGGCTCGAGTCGATGAGACAAGAGGCCGACTTGATGCAAAAAGAGATTGACGCCATTATCGCCAAAGGGCTTGAGGCCTATGCCATCAAGTGACCGCGATGCGATGAACAGAGCCGCCGGCAAAATGCTTGAGGAAATGCGCAAGCAAGGCAACACGCGTGTGACGCATGACGAGGTCAAGCAGCGCATAATTGAGGCAGTTAAACGCAAAGGAGGCCGTTAGTGGGCGTAGAATACACACCATTTGCAACCGATACCAAGACGGTGCAGCTCTTTGAGCGAGAGAAGGCAAACGAGACCGAAATAACGATTTATCGCAACGGTGGCAAGGTGCATGTGATAAGCGGCACCTATACGCTCATCAAGCCAGATGGCACCAAGCTCATTGACGCGCAACCGGTGACAATCTCGGGCAATAGCGCATTTTATACGCTCACCGCCAGTGACCTTGACAGCTCACTTGTCTTTGGTGAGGGCTATATTGAAAATTGGTGCCTCGTACTTGACCAACACAGTGACCATGACCATGACTTTAGACGCATGGCCGCGGTTGTGCGCCGGCGGCTCTATCCCACAGTATATGACGGCGACCTCACCGCGATATATTCGGACCTTGCCGACTTGAGACCGAGCACATTGACGAGCTATCAACAATATATTGATGATGCTTGGTGGCAAATGATGAGACGCTTGCGCATTGAGGCCGGTGGCTATGAATATTTGATTTTGTCGAGCGAGGTGTTCTTTGATGCACATCGACATTTTACGCTTTATTTGATTTGGCGTGACTTCCACAGCTCGCTTGGTCAATCCAATGGCCGATATATGGATTTGGCACAAGAGCATTATCGACTTTATCAAGACGAGTGGAAAAGAATAAACTTTGTTTATGATTATGACAATGACGGCAAAGCAGATGACGCCAACCAACGCAGTGCCAAGCAGCCGGTGATTTATACCGCCTCGCCAGGCTCGCGCGGTCGCTTTCGTTGGTATGGCCGAGGCCGGTATTAGATGAGCGTATCATTTAGCCAACTGAGAGCAGCTGTCGCCACGCAGATTGACGCGCTTGCGGGATTTACCGAGAGCAGAATACCTCCCGAGTATTTTGGCCGCAATGAGAACAGTGTTGCACATTTGCGTTTTGCGGTGGCGTTGAGCGCATCCAATGACGCCGGTGAGCGCATGCGGCGTGCGGTTGGTGTGTACGCATCAAGCACTGTGCGAGTGATTTTTGCGTATCGATTGAGACCAAAAGACGCCTATCCGACAGATTATGACGCGGCGCTTGATACTGAGAAGAATGTTATCAATGCGGTCCTTCAATCATATGCGAGCATTGAGCCACATGTTGTGATACGCTACAATCGGAGCGCACGCGATGTGACTGACTCAACAGAATATATGATAATCAATTTAGAATTCACAGCATTGCACATGCTACCAACAACATAAAGGAGATAAGATGGCTTATTCAACAGTTCCCAAGGTAAGACGCGATGGCGTTATCCAATTAGAAGATGGCACCGGTGTGCCAGTGACCTTGCAAATCGCATATGAAGAAGGAAATTTTACTTTTGATGTGCCAGGCGGCGGCGGCTCACCGGCAGCTCAAACAATCGTACGAGACCGCGGTGTCATCACCACAGTGCGCAAAGGCGATGACGAACCAATCACCGGCTCATTTAGCGCCTTCTTTCGACAGTTCACCGATGGCAGCGAGGCCGGCAGTGTGATTGACTTTATCACAAAAGCGGGCAACTATAGTGGCAACACAAGCACCGGCGCGAGCGGCTCGGTTTATGTTGAGCACTATTGCATTGACCTCAAATATGAGGCCGAGGGCACTGACTTTGGCGATGATGCCGACCACAGTGTGACGCTATCAAAATGTGTGTGCACCTTCTCATTTGCAGAAGGCGACCCGAGCGCATTTACAATTAACTTCACATGTTATGGCGGCTATACCTTCACCGGACCCGCTTAGTAACAAAGGACAAAAGACCACATGTTATTTGACTTAAAGAGTATAGGCAAATCACTTGAGCCGCGCGATGTCGCCAATGTCGCCATTTGTTTGGACTTGGTGAGCGTGTGGGCAAGTGAGCCAGACAAGGCGCAGCTCTTCAGAATTTGCGCCGCGGCGATTGGTTGCGGTATTGACCACACCGCACGCTTGCCAAAATATCGCTATCTTGACGGCAATGTGCTTGAGTACGGTGGCCGGTTGCTTGAGCGCTTGCTTGAGGCCGGTGTGACGCCAAGCGCAATCATTGAGTATGGCACCTTTGTCATTGCTCGATGTGTTGACAAGATACCGAGTGAGGCAGCGGTTGAAGAGCAAGCGGATTTTTTAGCCAAACCACCGGCGGCAAATTAGTACACCTCGGTTTGCTAATTAGCCAAAGGTGGCACAAAGAGCCGCATTGGTTTGCTCAACTGGATGCCGATACTCAAGCGCAGCTCATCGCCGAGTTCAGACTTGCACACGAGACAAAAGAACAGCGAGAGCAGCGACAAAAGCGTATACAAAGAGAAAGATTGAGAGAGGCGGTGGCGCGTGGCAAAAAAAGCAGGCATTGACATATCATTCAACAAGCGACAAAATGAAGAGGCGTTTTTGTCGTTGCTTGATGAGATAGCGCCAAGCACGCGCAAAGTGTTTGAAGAGGTCACCGAGGAGCTCATGACACATGCTCAACAAAATTGGCCAGTGCGCAAGCGAAACAGCAAAGGCAGCGTGAATGACTTTGACCGCGGCATCACCATCACGAGCGACAGTGTGTACGCATATGTACGCAATACGGCGCAATACGCATGGGCTATCAAGTCCGGCGCCAATAGCGTCAACCGAGACAAAACCCCGCTCATCATACCGCTTGGCCGGCGCATTGCACAAGAGGTGCTTTGGGGGCCGGCACGCAAAGAGGCGGACCGCGTGGCCGAGGCTTTGGCCGATGACTTTGCAAAGAGGGCAAAATAAATGGCTGATGTAAATAAAAGCATTGAGATAAGCTACCGCGCCGACCTCAAGCAGCTCTTGAACGAGCTCAAAAAGATGCCTGGCATGACTGAAGAAGAGGCCAAAAAAATGGTCACGCAGCTCGACCGGCAGCTCAAGCAGGCCGAGAAGGCAGCGCAACGGACCGGCAAAAATACCGCCGCCGGCATGAGAGAAGTTGACAGAGCCACCAAGATCGCGACAAATTCAATGCGGCAATTTCGTCAAGCCGGTCGCAATGCCGACCGCATCTTTGGTGAGTTGAGCACCGGTCTTGAGCTCATATCGCCAGAGCTTGGCGCCATGGCCGGCTTTGCGTCTCAAGCCTCGAGCGGCATTGAGGCGCTTGGCCGAGCGATTGGCGGCATGAACCCGTATTTAATAGCCATTACAATCGCAGCCGCCGCCGCCGGTCTTGCGTATCAATATTTCACCGTTGACGCCAAAGCGGTTGAAGAGCAAGCGAAAAAAACAGCGGAAAAATTACAAGAGCTTAATCAAGCTACGGTTGGCATTGAGAGCGGCGCCAATAATGCACGCCTCGAGCTAGCAGTGCTCAAAGGTGAGATAAGCGCCGTTGATGCACAAATATTACAAGATGAGTACGATATACGCAAAGAACAAGAGGCAGGCATATTAGCCGCGCGTGAAAGAACGCAAGTATATCAAGACGCTCTAAAATTATTAGATATAAGAATACAAAAGAATGCGTCATTAAGTGAACAAGAGACAATACAATTGCACGCTCTTGAAAAGTCAATTGATGTTTTGAATGAAATTGGCAATTTGGATGAAAGCGGTGTCACTGGCAAAGCGCGCCGAGCAAAAGCGGCAGAATTATTAACCGATAAAATTAGAGAAGAATACGCAGAAGAGCAACGCATAAAAGGCATTGTTGAGGAACAAGTCGAGCTTAATGAAAAGTTGATATTAGAGAAAGAGCGTCAACGCCAAGCCAGTGAGGCGCAAAAGCAAGCGGAAAAAGACGCCGCCGCAGCTGCCAAGGAACGACAAAAACGAGAGGCCGCAGCACGCGCCGAGGCACAAAGACAGCTTGCTCAACAAAAGGCGATGATGTCAGAAGTGGAGCGCATACAAGAGGGTATCAACAAGCAATTCATGAATGAAGGCGAGGCCATTGCGCACAATTACGACACGCAGATTGAGCGCTTGCGCGAGATAAAAGCCGAGCTTGGAGATCAAATCGACATTGAGCGCGAGCTAGCCGACCTCAAGTTTTTAAAGGCCAACGAGCTTTATGAATTCCAATACAAAGAAGAGCAGAAGATATTTGATGCACGCGAGAAGGCTGACAAAGAAGAGAAGGCACGCCGGCAAGAGCTGCTTGCGCTCAATATGGATTTTGCCGGCTCATTGATTGGCTCATATGGCGCCATCACCGGTGCCGTTGGCCAACTTTATGAGAACCTTGGCAAGGAAAATGCCGAGATGGCTTTGCGCTTGTTTGCTCTCAACAAGAGCGCCGAAATAGCCAACATCGCAATGATAACCGCGCGCGGCATCGCCGAGGCCAGTGCACGCTTTGCCGGTCGGCCAGTGCGCAAGGCGCTTGCCATTGGTGGTGTTGTCACCGCCGGTGCGACTCAAGCCGCAGCTGTAGCAAGCACACCGCCGCCAACCTTTGATATGGGCGGTATGATTGGAAATTTTGACACGCCGAGACCAGGCGACACGCTTGTGAGAGCCACCGCCGGCGAGGCAATACTTGACACCTCAACCGTTGAGCGCATTGGCGGTGCTGAAGGTGTGCGCGCTCTTCAGAACGGCGGCATGATGGCACCTCAAGTCATTGTCATGAACCCGTTTAAACATCTCGACAAATACAACAAAAGTGCATTGCGCCGCACGAGTGCAATGAATACAGAAGCATATAAAAGCCGCCGCTTTGGTGCAATGGGGTACTAATGGCAAATGTAACACCGGACAAAATGAGAGCTTTTGGCGTACCGCGCAAGCAAAACGCCGATAGCATTTGGCAAGATGAGACCACCGCCACACAGCAAAGCGCTCGCGCCGGTGTGCCAACCGCTCAACAAAGCACCGGTCTTGTGCTACAAACACGCGGCACAATGGGTGACGGTGAGCACATCGAGATTTTGACGCAACGCGGCGGTCATGCAAGCGCGGCGGGCAATGCGCGCTTTGTCTGGAGAGCAAGCACAAGCGGTGACTATTTTGGAAGAGACACCGCCAATGTTATTGACCATTGGCAATATGTGAACGGCACCGTGACATTTGATTATCTGCCTCGCGATTGTATGGGGACAAGTGATGGCTATGCTTATGTGCTTTGTCAACGCGCTCAAGCCGGCACAAATAGCGTTGTAGTCATCAAGCGTGAGCGTGACGGCTCATACAATGCACCGGTTGTGCTCAATCTCAACACAACCACATTGCGCGAGGTCTTTGGATGCTTGACGCAGCTTAGTGATGGCAGCTTGCTTGCGGCGTACACCACATATGACAGCGTTGCGAATATTTGCAATGTCAATGTGCACCGCTCAACCGATGACGGCGCAACATGGTCTCGCGTGGCCACAAACGCGCTCAAGCAAAACATTGCAACCAGTGCAAGCACAAGCGACTATACAATCAAAAAAATGGTGATGGCGTACAACAAAGGGCAAATATTGCTCTTGATTGAGGCCAATGTCAATCTCACAACATCACCAGGGCGTAATAAAATATTTCAATATGTGAGCGTTGATGACGGCGGCTCATTTGAGTCGGTTGCCATTGTTGGCGACACATATAGTGGTTATTTCGCCACGCCTTCTCTCGTGGTGCACCAAGGCGTTTATGTGGTGAGCATCATGTTTGATACTACCGTGTCGTTTGCGTATCGCCTCAACAATGCCTTTGTACCGCTTGACATCACCGTTAACAATCCGCTTTTGCGTAATACCATTTATGACATTTTTGTGAGTGGCGCCGGTGAGATTGGCACCATCACAAGCAACGCGCTTGTTGGCTATGCCTCAATGTGGATTGATGATGATGACACCATTTGGCATCTCTATCAACAACAAGAGAGCGGCGTTGGTCTTGAGCTGCAAAACTTTATCATGGTCTCAACTGACGGCGGCGTCACTTGGTCGCGTATGGGGCAAGATACCGCGGCGAGCGGCGCCTTCAATGATGATGCGGTTTTTTGGTTGACGGATACCTCAAACATATCGCTCAACCGTTGCATTGGTTGCAGTGTGGGCGGCACACAGCTCATTTTTCACAATCAAATCAACACCTTCTCTAGCACATACAATGATTATCTCGGTGTGATGCACCTTGGCGGCTATTCGACCGTCACAATGCCGCCGCTCAATGAGCTTGCCGGTGATGTGGCGCGATGTGGTTGGGAAGATAACTATTTGCCGTTTATACGACCTCAATTTTGTGGCTATGTCGCAACAGGGCCAGGCACTGACAGTGTGAATGGCCAATACTTGATCGTCACAACAACAGCAAACTTGCGTGAATTCTCTCAAAACATCACAAACAATCTCGGCGCCGGTGGCATCATCAGAGCGCTATTTGATGTCACCAATCGCTCAACAAACACCGGCACGCTTGAGATACGCGTGAGCGATGGTGTCGGTGTCTCATATCATGTGCGCTTGTTTGTCGATACAGCTGCGATACGCCTTTATGATGTTGAGGCAGCGGCATATTTGCACGCGTCAATCAGTGTGGCAGCAAATCCAGAGCTTGACATCTTGATTGGCCTTGGTGATGGTGATGTCAATGCGTACTATCGCGTCAATGATGACTCAACACGCCACACTTGGACCGAGATATATAGTGGAGCCGTCACAAGCGGCACCGCGACTCAAGCCTTTGTCAAGTTTGGCCACATTGGCACAAGCACAGCAGAGACGCACTTTTATGAAGTGCATTGGAGCGATGACCAACGCACCGGCCTCAATCTCGCCTATGGCCAAACAAATCCGCAAGAGATATGGGCGCGGCCATATCCACCGCAAAACACCTTCACACAAATAAAAGGCGGCTTAAGCATCACCACAACAGACGGGCCGACATACGAGGGCGATGAGTGGCAGATTGACACCGCCTATGATTATCCCCTTCAAAATGTGTTCTATCAAGTCGCGCCAAGCACGCGCACCGGTTGGCGCTCTCAATCGGTGCTTGGTGGTTTGGTGACGGCTCAACGCATTGCTTGGTATGTTGACGACACCGCACAAGACATGACAGTGCTTGGCAATGATGCGGTGTGCATCACATTGCAAGACATCAACTTTGGCGATTTTGAAATACAACGCCACAACGGCTCAACATGGTCCACAATCGCCACATATGACAATAAGGTATACAATGGCAACTTTGTGAGAGACGGTGCCAGTGTGCGAGCGCTTGCGGATAGCGGTTATCCTTATCTCTTCTTCAATGAGTGTGCGCAGTGGTACGCACGCATGACCAACGGTGGCACAACCAAAGTGCGCAAGGTCCGAACAAATAGCGAGGGCGTCTTTGGTTTGATTGGCAGTGGCACTAAATATGCAGTGCTACAGCTTGAAGGCATCGATGGCACAGAGCCGACAAGCGGCACGCTTGAGCTGATCCCAAACCGGTGCACCGTTGTTGTCAATCTCAAAGGCACTGGCAACAATCGCGAGGCCAAGGCTTTTGCGCTCAACATTGAACAACAATACACAAATGAAGAGTATTTTAAGATTGGCACGCTTGGCTTTGGTGAGCTGCTTGTGCCAGGGCGTCAATACTCACGAGGCCGCACAATCTCATTTGAGGCCGGTGTGCAAGAGAACCAACGCAATGACGGCACACTATACACGAGAGACACTGGCAACACCGGCCGCCGAGTCCGAGTCGCATGGGTTGAAGGCGTTGATATATCGGACCTTTATGAGAGCGATGCCGACCCCGATTTTTGGATTGGCACCACATCGAGCGGCGGTGAGGCCATCGCGGCTCTCAATGATGTGCCAGACTTGATGATTGGCTTGGCGCGGTATCTCAACGGCTCACAAAACCCGCTTGTGTACTTGCCATATCTTGACAAGAGCACCGGCGCGCAAGACAATCAAATATTCAATCGGTATTCAAATCACATGCTTTGCACGCTTGATGGCGATGTGCAAATTGAGAATGTGCTTGGCGATGAGTGGAATAACCGCACAACGAGCACACAAGGTGAGCTCATGCGCATTGCGACAATCAACTTGAGAGAAGTGCGATGAAATTCAGCGCCAGTGAGTTTGAGGCCGCCGAGCCGGTTTTTTTGCTTGAGATTGAGTGGCGCGGCATTGTGCACCGCTTTGCAAAGGTGGCCATTGACATCGCGAGCAATGATGGTGATTTGCATTATGTGGGCGGTCTTGAAGATTTTGAATACAAAGAAGTCACTGACATTGTCGGCATCAACATTGAGCAAGACAGCATAAGCGCGGCGCTCATCTTCAATGATGTTGACTTTGTGCAAGAGTGGCGCCGCGGCTTTGTGATTGACGGCTCACGCGCCGAGCTATCTATTGTGCTCTTCAAAAATGGAGCGGTGCAACAAACCTATGAAGAGCGCCAACGGCTTTTTGTGGGCTATGTGAGCGGCAGTGTGTTTGGCGACCCGCTTGAGCCTAAAGGATTTGTAGCCTTTTCCATCGATGCCAAGCCTTATGATTTTGAGGGCAAAATGCTCAACCCTCAAGAGGTCATATCGCCAAAGACAATGACCGACGCCATCATTGGCACTGATTTGAGGGTTTGGGATGACTCATTTGGCAAGGCGTACCCGTTTGTTTTTGGGTACGCCGGCGAGCCTTGGATTGATGGCAATGGCGATACTTTCCAACCGACATTTTGCACACCGGCCTATATCATAGGCACAGCTCGCCAGGCGAGCGAGGGCAAGTATGAGGCGGCAGATTGTTTTTTGCTCATCGCCGGCCATCGCGTTGACGCCGACAAAGTGGTTATAAGGGACCAAAATTATGCATATGAGACATTGATTGTTAAAGAGGCCGTTGACAACAATGGCGTGCTCTTCTCATATGTGCAAACCACGCAAAGCACCACATTGCTCACCACGCCAATATTGACCTCTTCAAGCGGCCAAAGTGAGAGCGAGTATGAGTATTGGGTGCAATGGGGCGGTGTGACAGCATTGCCAAGCAAAAACGGCGGTGGCGCTCTCAATAGCAATGGCACCGGCGTCTTGCAGCTTGGCGGCGATGTGATTTTGCACGCACTGAGACGCACAAACGCCTTGGTTGATTATGCGGCTTGGCAAGCAATCAAGCCGTTGCTCGATGGCTATAAATTCAGCGGTTATGTCAATGACATTGAGGTTGGCGCGTGGGATTGGGTACAGCAAAATATCCTCAAGTTTTTGCCAGTGGAGGCGCGCGCCGGTGTCGATGGCTTGAGGCCGCTTGTGAGCCTCATGTTTTTGCAAAGCGGTTATTTAGCAAGCGCATATCATGTGATTGAGGGCAGCGACTTTGAGCTTGCCAGTGCGATTGAGATGGTGACGGAGCTTGACGACATTGTCAATGATTATGGTCTCAAGTTTGTTTGGGAAGGAAAAAATGACAACGCCATCGCGGCTCATCGAGTGACGGCAGTGCGAGCTATTGATAGCATTGCGATTGATAGCACCTCATATGCTTGGACCTCTCAAAACAAATACGGCGTGCACAAACGCGTTGACAGCTCATACTATATATTTGACCGCGACACAGCAGCAAAGGTGTGCAAGGATATGGTGCGCTCTCGGGCGTTTGCCTTCCGTCAATTTGATTGTGTCGCCAATGTTAAATATGGTTATCTCAATGTCGGTGATGTGATAGGATTGACGAGTGACACGCTATACTTGATTGACGCGCCGGTGCTTATTGTGGCCAAGGCGTGGATCGGTGAGGCGTGGCGTTTTACTTTGCATATCGAAGATAATCCAAACACAACGGAGCACACAACATGACACAATTTCGCAATGTGAGACCGGCCATTTTGGACCGCGTTGAGCGTATGGGCTACCCAGTATTTGAAAACGGCGACTATGATGTAAACATCATTGGTGTGCGCAGCGCCAACCGTCAAGCCGGCGCCTTTGATGATGTCATCCATTTGGCTTACAAAACCGATGGTCAATGGATGCACTTTGAGTTTTGTGCCACAACCGACCCTGGCATATATTGGTTGCAAAATGGTCGCAGTGAAGGCACCGCAATTTTGGTGCCTGGTCATTATCGCGGTTGTTGGCAATTAGGACTCCACCGCGGCAAATACAAAGCGCTCACACAATGCAAGCCGGTGCAAGTCTATCGCGACAATAACCGAGATGACATCATTGACATGATTGAAGAGAATATTGACGAGGGTATTTTTGGAATAAATATCCACCGCGCACACTCGACTGCTGAGGTGCAAAGCGTTGGCAAGTATTCAGCCGGTTGCCAAGTTATACAACGCAGCTTTGATTTTGGTGTGCTAATAAGAGCTTGTGAGGAACAAGTCGCCTCACGCGGTTGGCACACCTTCTCATACACATTGATTGAAGAATAAAAATGGAAGAACAAATTATCATTGAGGAGGCAAGTGGCATGTCTTACATGGAATTATTGACCGGACCATTGAGCGCATTGGCATTGACAGTCATTATGATAGTCACAATTGGCAAGTGGTTGGCCAAGTTTGTGCCAACGGTGGTATCAAAGTATATGGAACAAACCGACAAGACCATTGAGCAGCTCGACAAGCTCAACGCGTCAATGCAAGCACATACCGAGCGCACAACGCATCAAACCGAGCTTATTATTGAGAAGGTACGCAGCACGAGCGCCGGCTTGCACAGTCGACTCAACGCCATTGAGCCGGTCATACTTGAGCTCAAAGCACAACAGAATTATCAATCTAACAACAACAAAACCGATGGAGGTATCTAATGGCTTTTAATAACGAGGCCCCTTTTCAAATCCGCAAACACATTGCTCTTCTCAATGGCGTCAATGTTGAGGCAATTAGCGGTAATAAAACACTTGTCTTGAGTGATAGCACCTATCAAATCATTGACGGCGGCGGCAGTGATTATGATGTCATCTTGCCTGCCGAGACCGATGGCGTGCATTTTTGGGTACGCAATGACGGCTCAACCAATTCTTTGGTTATCAAAGACGCCGGCGCCACAACCATTGCCACGCTCACCGCCGGCAAAGCCGCGCTTGTGGTTTGTGATGGCTCAACATGGTTTTTGGTAATTAGCGCATAAGCATATTTTGTGGTAAAACCAAAAAGCCGGTGAAATACACCGGCGTTGTGAAGGGACAAGCATTGGGCTAACCTCTTTTGAGGTTAGCCTTTTCCTTTTCCTGTACTTTGTGCACAAACTTGAGCCAAGCGCGGCGAAGAGGTCCACACCGCCAGAGGCGATGAAAGACGACCTGACACGCCTTGGCATCATCAAGCGCGTTGTGTGCCTCAAGATGGCCAAGGCCAAACAATGTGCGCGCAGCTGCAAGAGACGAGCTTGCGGTTGGCGAGTGTTCAATCATCAACTGCCGCGTGCACACCACGCGGCGCGTGATTGGCGCTTGAGCCAATGTCGCTCTATTGAGACCGGCTTGAATAAACTTCACATCAAATGCGGCATTGTGAGCAATGATGGTGCCATCTTTAAGGAATTCACTCACAAGACCGGCGACTTGATCCCACTTTGGCGCGCCTTGCCAACCTTCAACCGTATAGCCGGCAATCTTTAAAGATGTATAATCCGCCGTCACAAGCCGCTCGGGCTTGATGAGCGTATACCAAGACGATCGCTCACCGGCCTCGCTCTCACTGATGATGGCGATGGCGATTATTTCACCGAGCTTAGGGTCAAGCGATGTGGTCTCAACATCAACAAAGTGCAAAGGGTACTTAAGCATCATACGGACCAACGCCAAAGCGGTCAATGCACATCTTGACAGCCATGCCAGGAAACATGCCTTTTGCTCTTAGCTCTTTGTAGTATTTCAACGCCATGGCGCAAAGTTCTTTATATGTCAATCCATGATATGTGTGGGCGTACTTACTCACGATAATCCCCTAACTCTTCAAATGCAGTGATACCAAGGCCGACAGCGTCACGCAATGCGCGAGCCTTTGCGCGTGTGGAGGCCATGCGCAAAGCATGAGGCAAAATCATTTTGCCGCAATTGTACTTTGTGGCATCGCCATGGCCAATATATTTGCCGGTCTTTGTGGTGACAATGGCACGCACAACAAAGCGGCCATTTTCCCAATCACACTCAAGTATCTCTTCTTCAATAGAGCTCAAGCCGAGCTCATGAGCAAGCGTGAGCAAACCGGAATAGAGAATAAAAGGCTTACCTTGCAAGCGTACAATGTGGCCGGCGCGCTCAAGTTCTTTGATTTTGTCGTGCATTATTTCACCTCGTATGACATTTTTATTGATGTGATGATGAGCAGTGCAGCTGCGAAGAGACAGCACGCATAAAATGAGCCGGCGTATGGTGCAACGGTCTCATGAATTGTGATTATGGTTTGCATTGGTCTTTTTCCTATATTGATATTTTTGTGATTGACAATCACAGACAAAGCATAATAAAATTTGTAGGCATTTGTCAACAAAGGAGAATAAAAATGTTTAGCAATTGGCTTTTGTTCAATCTAGCCGAGGCAAACCTGTCGCAACGCAAATTTGCACAGCTTGTCAATGTATCACAAGAGACGGTCTCTCGATGGATAACCGGCCGTCACTATCCGCAAGCCATATACCGAGCACGCATATGCAAGGTATTTGCGGAGCTTATAGACCACAAAACTTATGACCAACTTATGAAGGAGCTTAAATGACCACAGTGTACACATATCCACCTTTGCAAATCAAAGGCAAGCCAATGGCAGCGCCGCGGCCTCGCGCGGTACGCCAAGGCAATCATGCCAGGGTATACAATCCAACTGAATACACAGATTATTTGAATGATGCAGCTGCTCAACTGGAAGAGCAATGGCAAGCCGCCGGCTTGGCGCCAATCGGTGGCCACATTGATTGTTTTATATCGTTTGTATTTCCAAGGCCAAAATCATTGATGCGCAAAAATAGCGGTTGCGGTCGCTTGCCAATGCCAGTCAAGCCAGACATTGATAACCTTGCAAAAGCTGCGCTTGACGCGTGCCAACGAGCTAACATTATCAAAGACGACAAGACCATATTTCGCCTCACAGTGACCAAGCACTACGGAACATTTGATGGCGTTGACATGTGCGAGAATCCGCACACTGGCATATACTTCACAAGCACCAAAAAAAGACAACCGCTCAAATGAGCGGTTATCAAACATTCAACTTTTCTAGGAAAAATACTAATGAGCAATATTAGCACTACAATCAATAACACATTGCAAACATTTATTACAAACATTTTTAAAGATGGTGACGGCTATATTGAGCTGCGACCATGCCGAGACCGCGGCACTGGTATTGACAACCGCGCGCGCCGTTGGTTTGCTACTCCACAGGAATTCATTGACAAAGCACCTCAAGTGATTGAGTATTGCCGCCGCAAATACCTTGGTTGTTTCATTGGCCTTTTGCCTCGTGAGCAAGCCGGCAAAGGCAGCGCTGAATTTGTGGGCTTTGGCCGCGTGGTGTGGGCGGACCTTGACGCGAAAGACTACGCCGGCGGAAAAAAAGAGGCGCTTGAGAAGATACACACGCTCACACCATCGCCGAGCGCAACGGTTGAGAGTAGCGGTGGTTATCACATCTATTATTTTTTGGATGAGGCCACAGCACCCGACACCATCGAGACAATAAACAAGCGATTGGCGAATTTAGTAAATGCGGACCATTGCCACGACAGAGCACGAGTGTTGCGCCTCCCCTTATCATATCATTGCAAGACAGATAAGCTCATACAGCTGCGATTTGTCACGCTCACTGAAGACACGCACAAAGCGAGCGGTCTTTTGGCAACTTGGCCGGCGTGTGAAGGTGAACAGCCAAAGATTGAATACAACACAGTGAAGGATATACCAAAGGCACAGTTGAGCGCAAACTTGCAAGACCTTCTCAATGAGCATCAAAACCTTAATGACTATTACAATGGCCTAGGCAAGACCGGCGGCGACCAAAGCGGCAGCGGTTATGATTATGCCTTTGCGCGTGAGGCGCTTTATTTAGGCGCGAGCGTTGGCGAGGTATGTGACGCCGTTGCATGTCGCATCATTGGCCGCAATAAGCAAGTGCGCAATGATTATGTGCAAAATACAGTAGCACGCGCCAAAGCCAGTGTTGACGCCTACAAAACAAAGAAGGCATCACACAAAGAAGAGCCAGACCAATACACACTTGAGCGGTTGGCAAAATACCCTAAAGGCAATGTGAAGGCCGGCCAATACATCAAAAACCGCTCAAACCTTGCCATCATACTTGAGCATGACGACCAATACAATGAGGTCTTGCGCTATAACGCGTTTAAAAACCGCATTGAATACAAAGAAGAGAGCTTGCACCGCAAAGACATCATCGCCATCGCGCTTGACATTGAGCGGCGATATGGTCTCAGTTATGGTGTGGATATGCTTGAGGATATGGCGGTCTTTGTGGCTCACCAAAATGTATATCATCCAGTACGCGACTATCTTATGAGCCTTCCCGCCAAAGAGAGCAATGCGCTTGATGATTGGATGCACAAAGCATTTGGTGTGCCAAATGATGACATGCACAAAGCGATTGGCCGAGCGTGGGCGATTGGAGCTGTGGCGCGTATCATGTCGCCTGGTTGTTTTGTCAAGAACATGCTCATCTTAGAAGGCGCTCAAGACATTGGCAAAAGCTCGGCGCTCAAGATACTTGCGCGTCATGATGCTTGGTACAGAGACACGCCATTTGACATCAAGCGAGGCGATGCGCGTGACGCTTACATCAAGATAAATTCGTCTTGGTTGTATGAGCTGCCAGAGATGAAAAGTTTTGACAAAGTTGATGCCAATACAGTGAAGGCTTTTATATCTAGCACAACGGACTCATACCGCGGCTTTTGGGATAAGTTCGACAAAGATGTGCCTCGTCAATGTGTATTCATTGGCACGACCAATCAAAAAGGCATCTTGCATGATAGCACTGGCAATGTACGCTTTTGGCCGGTGCATGTTGAGCGGGTTGATTTTGCTTGGCTTGAGGCCAATGTTGATGCGATATGGAGCGCGGCGGTGTGTGCGTATCAAGCCGGCGAGAAGTGGCACATATCCGATGAGATTGAGCGCGCAATGAACGAGTCGCGTGAAGAGTACGAGAGCAATGACGACCGCATCACGCTCATTGAACAGGCATATGATGAGATGGAATGTGATGGCGCCACATTGACACTGCTCTTGCGCTCAATCGGTTTTATGCCTTCACAAATTACACGCCGAGTGCAAATGAATTTTGGTGAGCTGTTGACGCGCGCCGGTTGGACTCGCACAAGAGAGATGTTTGAAGGCCGGCGAAATTATGTCTGGAGGCCAAGCAAATGAGCAAATACAGAATAGCCAATTGGCGTGCACACAACGCCAACAACCTTGACGCCATCAAAGACCTCGCTGACAATAGCATTGACAGCATTGTAACGGACCCGCCTTATGAAATTGCTTTCATGGGTCGCGATTGGGATAACAGTGGCCAAGCGTACAATGAGCAGCTGTGGCGTGAGTGTTTGCGCGTGCTTAAGCCAGGCGGGCATTTGATAGCCTTTGGCGCCACGCGTACAATACACCGCACAACCAGTGCCATTGAGGCGAGCGGCTTTGAAATACGAGACCTCATATCATGGCTGTATTTTAACGGCTTCCCAAAATCGCACAATCTTGATGGCGAGTGGAGCGGCTTTGGCACCGGTCTCAAACCCGCTCAAGAGCCGGCGGTTTTAGCTCGCAAGCCGATTGAGCAAGGTAGCATTGCCAAGCAAGTTTTGAGCACTGGCACCGGCGCGTTGAATATAGATGGGTGTCGGTTTCGATATGGTGATGCTTGTTGGCTCGGGCCTCAAGATGAAACATGGAATAAAAGCGCAAGTGGATTGTCATTGCCAACTTCATATGAGGTTTACAAAGGCAAAAGAGAATCTTATCAAACCAAAGGGCAAAAAATTGGAAGATGGCCGGCCAACATTTACCAATGCGCCAAGCCAAGCCGAGCCGAGCGTGACGCCGGACTTGAGCATTTGCACACAATCGGCGGCGGCTCATATGAGTTTTCACGCGATGTGACCTTACAAGACAATTCACCAAATGGCCGACAACAACCGCAAGTCAAGAACTTTCATCCGACCGTCAAGCCAATCAAGCTCATGCGGTGGCTTTGTCGACTCATCACACCGCCAAGCGGCACAGTGCTTGACCCGTTTGCCGGCAGTGGCACAACGCTTGCGGCGGCTATTCTCGAGGGATTTGATGTCATTGGATTTGAGCTCACCGCCGAGTATATGCCAATCATTGAGGGCCGGTGCCAGTGGGCGATTGAAGAGTACAAACGCGAAAATGCGCAGCTCTCAATGCTTGATTGGATGGAGGCAAGCAAATGACGCTCATATCAACTGTATTGCGTTATTGGATGGATGCAGAAGGGCATAAGATACTCACCGCAAGCATTGTGCTTGGCGTTGATGAGACAACGGTATGCCATTGGATGGCCGGCCGCACAATACCGCGGCTCAATAGCCTCAAGCGGTTGGCATTGGCGATGTGTGCCAGTGGACTTGAGATGTCATATGCTCAAGCGGTTGAGCAGCTGCAGAAGCTCGCCGAATTTGATAGACAGCATCCACATAGGCGGATAAGACCATATTGATTGTTGTTTCACTCCGAGCAATAATTTGAAATGGGTACTAGAGCGCGGCACAAAGTCGCGCTCTTTTGCTTTTTAAAGTTATCCACAAGTTATCCACAGGCATAACAAAAGTTATCCACAGGCTTTGACTCCGATTGGCACGAGATACTTGAAAAGTTATCCACAAGTTATCCACAGGTTATCCACAAGTTATCCACAGGTTATCCACAGGTCTATTGCCTATACCTTTGCCTAACCTACCCATACCCTGCCTAACCTCAAGCGCCGAGGTAGGGCAATGAAAGCACAGTGTGAAAGCACACTTTCAAGCATTGCCTAACCTACCCATATCTTTTTCATATCTTTTGGAAAAAATATAAATTCAATACTCAATTACAAAAAAACCAAAGAATAGAAAAAGATATGGGTAGGTAGGGCAAAAATGCCAACTATCCCCTCACACTCGGTGT
>Ga0099849_1000464_pt1 | contig 18766 bp, 7 predicted proteins | sample CB_VirMetaG_4_FD_78177 | JGI IMG/M metagenome (GOLD analysis project Ga0099849, IMG submission 78177) | Freshwater to marine saline gradient viral communities from Chesapeake Bay - CB_1508_1M Viral MetaG | ecosystem: Environmental > Aquatic > Marine > Coastal | place: USA: Chesapeake Bay... | reverse complement strand
ACCACTAACAATCACTCCACTATGGCTAGGTCTTGCCGAAAAGGATGCGCCGACATCCCTGCCATAGTGTCTCTCGGCATTGGGTGCAACCATGAATACAAGAGAATTTTTACGGTGGGTACTACCCACAGAAGGTGTGTACGTCGCTCTACAATACGGCCTAGCGTCGAACGGGGTACGGCAGACATACTTTCACTCAACAGATGAATTAGCAGAAGCCGCCGAATACCACGACAGTGAAGGGTGGGACATGTACTTTGCGATGAGTAACTTCAAGGAAGAAGGTACCCGCAAAGGTGATGACGCTAAACAGATTAAGTCATTCTTCTTAGACTTAGACGTTGGCGAAGACAAAGTAGCTAAGAACGAGGGGTTCGCTACACAGGGAGAGGCGTTACGCAGGCTACAAGAATTTATCGTAGCCCTAGAATTACCAAAACCTCTTATCGTTAACTCTGGGCGTGGTATACACGTTTACTGGGTGCTATCTGAATCCGTTGCTGTAGAGCAGTGGAAGGTAGTGGCTGACCAGTTCAAGGCCAAGTGCAAAGAGTTCGGGCTTGAGATAGACCCCGCAGTACCTGCCGATATAGCGCGGGTTCTCCGCATAGTGGGTACGCATAACCACAAACCTGACACTCCTGCACCAGTAGAAGTTATAGGTAAGACTCCCGATACGGTTAACTTTGACTTCTTTGCCAGTAAGCTGGGGATGGACACGATACCAGTTCCCAAGAAGTACGTACCTGCGGAGGGGCCAGCAAGCCTACGCGATGCGATCATTCAGAACTATAAGTACGAGTTCAGAACCATACTGCTCAAGGCACAGAACGGTAATGGGTGTGAGCAGCTACGCCGCATAATAAAAGGCCAAGCTGAGACGAGTGAGCCTATGTGGAGGGCAGGTCTGTCCATCGCTAAGTTCTGCGAAGACGGTGAGAAGGCTGCGCACAAGATTTCAAACCAGCACCCTGAATACACGCCAGAGCTAACGCTGAAGAAGCTGGATCTGATTAAGGGGCCGTACCGTTGCACGACGTTCGATGAGAATGAAGGCGGTGTCTGCACAGAGTGCCCACACTGGGGTAAGATTAGTTCGCCGATTGTGCTGGGGCGTAAGGTGGCTGAAGCAGAAGCCAACGAAGATGGCACGTATGTCGTTGAGTCGGGTGAGTCGGGTGAGTCGGGTGATTTACTAGAAGGTACGCTACTTCCGGGTTTTGCTAGTCAAGAACTTTCTGCACAACATGTTATACCAGTCTACCCGCGCCCATACTTCCGTGGCCAGAACGGCGGTGTGTATGTCAGGAACATAAGCCAAGACGGGGAAGTTGATGAGCATGTCATCTACCACAACGACATCTACATTACGCAGCGGTTATTAGACGTAGAAGACGGGGAGTCCGTAGTTTGTAGGATACACCTGCCACAAGACGGTGTACGTGAGTTTACAATGCCTCTTACGGCGGTAACTTCACGAGAAGAATTTAGAAAAAACATGGCGATGCAAGGCGTTGCCATCCCTCAACTAAACGATTTGATGCAATATATGATTACTTGGGTAAACGAATTACAAGCAACCTCTACAGCAGCCACGGCACGTCGCCAGTTCGGTTGGGTAGATGAGAACATGGACGCCTTTGTCGTAGGAAACAAAGAAATACGCGCAGACCGCATTGACCACAACCCCCCGTCCACACCGACAGCCGCACTAATCCCGTACCTCAAACCGAAAGGTACGTTGGAAGCGTGGAAAAAAATGGCTAATTTCTACAACACGCGGCCTGAACTGGTGATGCACCAGTACGTTGTAAGCACAGCGTTCGGTTCTCCGCTGATGAGTTTCTTGCCTCAGAATGCTTGCGCGTTACACATACACAGCCCACTTAGCGGGTGCGGTAAGACAGCAGCTATACGGGTAGCGGGTTCGGTGTGGGGTGCTCAGAAGGGCATGATGATAACCGCAAAGGATACCGACGCGATAAAATTTAACCGTGCGGAGGTGCTGCACAACTTACCGTTTTACATAGACGAATTGACCAATGAGAAAAGTGAGCAGCTAAGTGACTTAGCATATCAAATATCTTCTGGCGAACAGCGTGGGCGTATGGCTGGTGGGGCTAATCTCGAACGTGCTCGTGGTGAACCGTGGCACCTCTCTTGTGTAACTACAGGTAATGCCAGTGTCATTGAGCGTATTGCAGCCGAGAAGCAAGCGCCGAAAGCAGAGGCACAGAGGATAATGGAATGGAGGGCACAGCGGGTATTCACCAGCACGGAGGAGAAGAAAGGTACGGATGCGTTCGATAGGTCTATTGAAGAAAACTATGGGCACGCTGGGATTATCTATATTCAGTGGGTCATGCAGAACTTAGAAGACGTTAAGAAGCTCGTACTTGGGTTTCAGCGTAAGGTTGACGAAGCGGCAGGGCTTACATCAGAAAACCGTTTCTGGTCTGCCGGAGCTGCTACCACACTAGCTGGGGCGTATATCGCCAATAAATTGGAGCTAATTGACTACGATATGAAGGCGCTGTTTGCTTGGACTATAAAGCTGCTCAAGGCAAACCTACAATCGGTTAGCGATATGGGGTCATCAGTAGAACAAACACTCAACGACTACCTGACTGAAAACTACAACAACGTACTGGTAATCAAAAGCACAGATGATCTACGTAGCGGTTCAGGTAACGGGCTGGATAGCATAATCATACCCGACGCACTACCGAAAGGTAGGCTAGTGGCACGGTACGAGACGGACACAAAGAAGGCGTACTTAGTTCCAAGGTTCTTAAAGGCTTGGTGTGCCACACATCAGATCAACTACGGCGCGTTTACGAGCGACCTGATTAACAAGTTAGGCGGTAAGCGTGGGTCTATGCGGTTAGGTAAAGGTACACACTTAGGGTCGGCTATGCCTGCGTATAGAGTGTTGATAGTTGACTGCAAGATGTTTGCTAAAACTAACGAAGATGAGGAAAATTTAGATGACGGCGACGTTCATGGCAGCGATACGAGCACAGGAGAAGGTAGTGGAGGAGGGGAAGAAGATTAAACCCAATACTTCTCCGTACGACAGGAAAAGCCCTAGCTACCAACCGGTCTACACTGAAGATCAGATAAAGCTGGTGCTAAAGCTGCGTCAGGAAGGTATGAAGCAAAAAGAGATAGCCGATATGCTGGGGTTTAGGCCACATACCGTAAAAAACTTATGTACTCGTTACCGTTTAGCCGATGGTAGATTAGAAAAACAGTGGTTATAACCCGTAAGACGTACGATATAGACGCCGACGGGGTACGTATCGTGGTGGACTGGGGCGCTATGGTGGTAGGAAGTTCGTTATTTGTGCCGTGTATCGACACAGATAAGGTACTACAGCAGATTAAGCGCATCTGCGTGGACGAGATGGGGTGGGATATTATAGCTAAGGCAGTCATAAGTAGTTCGCACACAGGGGTACGAGTTTGGAGGCTATTATAGGGCTGTGGAACCTCGTGGAATTAATTGGACAGTGTGATCCTATATGGTACGATCCGCCCTGATAAGGTCGTCCGGTCTCCTGCTGAAAGGTCTTATCGCCTTCCCGCCCCTTTACCGTAGCTACCCCTTCCTGCGGTAAAGGGGTTTTTTATAAGAACCCTTCGCCCGAATCTACCGTACGTTTCATGTATGGCGATAGCGTTGTACCGTTGTGCATCTCCGCAGAACGAGTCTCGTGCCCGCGAATCGACCTATCAATAGTGTCACCTGTTATACGCTTTTGACGATCTCGACGTACAGCACTGGACTTGTTGAACTCCCGCATAGATTGCCGTGCGTCACGCATACCTTCTCTGTCACCGAATCTCTTGGCAACGTAGTAACGTCTCAGCAGGTCACGGCGTTTAGCACTCGCAGCTATGTCTAAGCGTTTGGCTGTAGATGTCTCGTCCGCCTGTCTGGTGTAATCGACGGGTGGAAACCCTAGTAGCTGCGTTAATAAATCGCCGTTTGTGAGGTCATCGTAGATAGGATCGCCACGTCGAGTCAGAATGCCCTCATCCCTTGGGTACCTGATAACAGCTTTATAAGCATTACGTACAGCGCCCGGCATCAGGTCTTCTATACCACGCTCTATCTCACCTTGCCGTAGCTTATCTATACCTTCCCTACCTCGTGAGTAGATGCTCCATGCAGGGCCACCAAACAGGTGAGCAATCTCTTCTTCTGGAGACGGATCACTGTTGAACCTGTCGGCTTCAAATAGCAGGTCGGTCAGCTTAACGCGCTGCGATACATCAACCCCCGTTATTTCAGACAGAGCGCCCTTGAATAGCACTTCGCTGTCTAAATACTGCCGCAGCATAGTGTCCGTATCTTCTTCGTAGTCTTCTCTAAACATGTCGATAAGCATGGAGACCGCACCGTACAGCGGTAGACCCTGCACCCCAGCAAAGAACAAGGCGGACAGGTGTACACCGGCAAGCTGCTTCAAAGCCTCATTACGAAGTGCCCTGCTCTTAGCGTCATTGCCCGGAAAAAAGTTCTCTATAGCTTGTCTACCAGACTTAAACATCGTGTAGTACATCTGTATGCCGTACGCTTTATACATCAATGCGATACGACCTAAGCTCTCACGGGCGTACCGTGGGCCAGTTTCTAGTGTGGCACCACCGTTGATTAGCTGTGTTTCACGTATGGCCTCTTCAGCGGCTTTCTTCTTGTCACCGTTAAACTTCTTCAGTGCTAGCTTATACGCCGCTACCATTGTGACTTGGCGGTTCATTACTTCTGCTTCATGGAACATAAGAGCCGAAGCGTTCGTCACCGCGTCCATCTTAGACATTTTACGCCCCGCCTGACTCGTGCTAAGTGTGTCGGCAATGAACGACGAATTAAGCTGCCCCCGCCTAGAAGCAAGTTCCATCAACGGTAAGAGGTCTTTTAATTCTTTTGTTTGGGCAGCATCAAGGTCTAAGTCTTTACGCACTTCGTAAGAGACTTTGCCATCTTTGTCGCGGGAGAACGTATAGTAGTTGTCCAGTGACGGCAGTGCCTTGTCTTTGAGGGCTTCTCTCGCTGCGTTGAGGTCACCTTTACGTAGTGCTTCTCTTACAGACCGTGGCGTTCTTGCGTCTCCGGCTAAAGTAGCTATGTCCTTGTTCGTTGGAGAACCCATAAACAACTTAGTGGCAACGCTTAGAGCGGTTCGTGTGTCTCCAAACCCATACTTACCTGCCAACATCGGGTACGCGAACAACGGTATCTGCGACAAGTTGACTAATGCAGACGAGGCGTTGAAGCCGATAGTCCACATGAATGCCATACGGTTTGCGTTCTTAGCAAAACTGTCCAGCGGGGGGTTGACGGCGAATCTAGCGCGGTCTTTTACCTCTTCAATTTCTGGGCTGTTTGCATCTGCCATTTTTGGATTGGCTTCAAGCATCTCTTGTACGGCGTTGTCGATTAGCCGCGAGTTCTTAATACGCTCTACCTGCCGCGCTAGATCAAAAGCCTTCGTACGAGCCGCTTCTACAGCATCTACGTCATAACCTTCAGTGCCCTTACGTCGGAGCAGTGACTTAGCGAAAGAAGACTCCGGCAGGTACTCAATGAACAGACGTGTTATCTGTTCTTGGACTTCATTGAAGTTTTCTTTCTGTGCGGGTGTCATCCCTTGTTTCTGCGCTTCCATAATACCCAGTATGCTGGAGACAAAAGAACCAGAAGGTGCGTCCTCATAAGAAGTTTTGTCGCTAGGGCTGAACGTCGATATTTCGTAGCCTTCTGCTTCGTAGGCTTCCGCTGCCCTGAACCGTTCCGCAGCGTTCTCGTATGCAAACACGGCAGAGTCCGCACCTTCCTTGGGGTTCTTCACAGACAGGAAGTACGTGCCGGTACGAGTCAACGGGAAGTATGGTTCCAGCTTAGTCGCCTCTAACATCTTAGCGTATAGACCGTTCTTGAGGTTGGTCTTCGCTTGTTCTGCTATGGGTAACCCGTCGATGCGGTTTTGCAGCGTGTCATTAAGCTGGTCGTATTGATCCTTATACAGCTTACGCAGAGCGGTGTAGTTCTTCCTGCCCTCGGCACCAACCGTCTTGCTGTTGTAGATCGCTCGTAGCTCTTTGTAACGGTCTATTTTTAACTGGTCTGTACCCTCTACGGTCTGCTTACCGTAGCGTTTTTGTGCCTGCTGTGGCGTCAGCTCTGGATCTACTTGGTCAATAGTGCTGTCGTAGATTAAGTTGTTCCACGCCTTAATCGTTTTCCCAGACTGTTTAGCAGCCCACTCTCGTATAGGCTGTAGGTTGTTTCTGACCGCTTGCTCTGCGGTAGTTAGGCCACCACGTTGGTTTTCTATAGCAGCAAAAACCTTATCAGCGCCTACTACACCTGCCCTTTCAAGCTCTACTTCGACGGCGTTATTCGGCAAGAAGCCAAGTATTTTACGTTTTAGTCCGGTGTTTTTCTGCCCTGCTGTGAGTGCACCGTACTCGCCAACTATTCTCTCTTTCGCACGCGCTATCGGCCCTTTAGGTAGGGCGTCTGCAAGTTTCTTTTCTACTCTACGTACGCCAGCAGGGTCAGTCATAGACGCTAGCAAAGGAGCACCACGGTGCTTGGCGGCAGGTGCCAGTATGTCTTCGATCAGTCGTTGAGCTTCGCGCTGTGCAGTGCCACGTTCTTTACCCAGCCCAAGTAGGTTAGACACCACACGAATAATCTCTTGCCAGATGCTGAGTGGCTTACCGTCTGGGTTGATTCGAGCTAGCTCACCTTGGAAGGTGGGATTAGTAAAGGCTTCAGCGACAAACTCTGCTACGTTCTTAGACCCATAAGAGTTACGTAGGTACTCTTTGCTAGCCTCATGCAGCTTCATCAGCTTCTTAGTAGTCGGATGTGACGGATTCTTTAGAGTGTTGATCGTTGCAGCGTGCGCCATCTCGTGCAGTAGGACATACACATCTGTGTAGTCTTTATTCAGTACGATTGTGTTATCTGCGGTTATGAACCGCCCGTCAACCTGTTTACCGTCTACTGTACCCAACTGGCTTGGAGGCACGGTCATTATCTTGGTATCGCCAGTGAGTTTAGCCAGACGGCTCGCCACTCGCTTGATGAACTTATCGTCTGACTTGTTAGACAGCTCTAGTAAGGCTCGACGTAGTTCGTTGTTACGTACCGCACGCTTTACAGTGTCAGGCAGCGAAGCATCCAACACCTCGGTGTAGTCTCTTGGAGGGGCGTTAAGGACTTGTTCGGATGCAACACGCATAGCGTCTGCTTTACTGAGACCTTCTTCTTTTACGAGCCTGTCTCTTTCTGCACGACGTTCAGCTAAAAGACTTTGCTTGTCGGCAGTTTTTTCCTCTGGGGCACGTAAATCTACGTCCGCCGTAGGTTCTTCTACAGTGGGTTCTGCCGGGGCGGGTGTAGGTTCCTTCGCCAAAACCTCTTCTACGGTAGCTGGTGTGGCTGCGGCAGTGGCTGGCATAGCCCGCTCTGCACGGCGTTGAGCCTCTACAGTCTCTTGAGGTATGACTTCTGTATCTACATCGGCAAGCTGTTCGTTGGCTTTTATACCTTCTTCAGTAGCTTTCTGTAGTTTCTTTTCAGCACGAGCCAGCTTGCGTTGGTTAGCCTGCGTTGGTTTTGTTGCTATGGCTTCTTCGGCTTTAGCTACTTCAGTTCGGGCTGCGCTAACCTTGGCTACTGCCGAAGTAACTTTACGGGCTAGTGCACCACGCTGTTTTCTTGTTCCAGAAACAGGTCGTCCAACGCCTCTTCTAGCATCTCCCACTGGCTCTCCGACAGGTGCAGCAGGTTCCACGGTATCTTGACTTCTTGCATCGACCCCCACGCTAGGTATATCAACTGCATCGCCTGTTCCACTTCTTGCTGCGACAGGTTCTCTTTTGCGCGGGGTAGGTAGATCACGTTGCTCACTAGGTACTCCTTCTAGCAGTCGGGTAACCCCGCGTCGAACCTTTTGAGACTTTAGACGGTTAGCCTCGTTAGTTAGTTCAACCCGGACTTCTGGGTCATCTAAGTCTTTACCTATAACACGTTTGCGTACAGCGGCGTTCGGCGCAAACCCAGCGGTAGTGAGGTCTTCTTCCGTGACAGGACGCGGTTCGGGTGTTGGTTCTGCTTCTGGCGCTACTGCGACTTCTTCTGCTACAGCAAGCTCAGTCGGAAATAGATCGGGCTGTTCTCGTTGAGCAATTTCAGCGCGTTCCCTACCTGTTCGCACTTCATCAGATACTGGCTCTTCAGTGATCTGTCGTTCTCTGGCACGTCTAGCTAGGCGCTCTCTTTGCTCTTCTCTACCTAACGCCTCGCCTTCCGGCGTTACAGCTAACGTCTCACCAGCAATAGTCTCACCTTCTGGTGCGGGCAAACCTCGTAACTGTGGGCCAACACGTTCTGGCTCTAGCCCCGGCAGTGGTAATTGGTCAGGGCTTACTTCAGCAGCGCGTTCTTCCTTAAAAAGCCTGTCCCGTTCTTCCTGATCTATAGCGTCTATGACTTCATCTATCTCAGGAGTACGTCTTTCTGCGTCGTCAAATAATTCAAGTTGAGTGCCCGCCGGTATGTCAGCTTCTTCAACAACATCACCAATAGTCTTACCGGCTCTGCGTGGGGCGAACAGGTCAACAAGACCCTGTAAAATAGCACCGGCTCCAGCGCCTAATGCGGCTTCTTCTGCGGTACCACCAAACGTCTCAGCAGCAGCGTTGTATTCTTGCTCGTTAAGATTTTGCAGTATGTTGGATGCAGCTTCCTGTGCACCTTCAAACCCACCTGTCACACCCGCGCTGTAGATACGTTCGCCAATGGTCTCGACCTTTTCAGGCGGTATCTTATCGATGAGCTTGTTGAGGGTGGGTAGATCAGCGAACTTAACTACTTTTGCAACGGGCAGTATGTCTAACAAACCGATTACTGTGCCCCGTACGGTGGCTTCACCACGTTTTTGCTCTGTAGTATCAGCGGCACGAGCACGCTCACTCGCCTCACCAGCACCGGCAGCACCAGCAGTTAACGCGCCAAGACCTAAAGCCGCAGCGCCGGGGGCACCAGCCATACCAGCGACAACAGGTATAGAAGCAAGGCCAGCAATGGAACCAAGCGCGGAGCTTAGTTTGTAAGTAACAGATTCTGGGTCACCGCCTTCGGGGCGAAAGGATTCGGCAATGGACTGGATGCGTTTGCGTGCAGCTAGTTCGCTTTCTTCTTCCAGTGGCGCAGCGAGACCGAGCGCAGTCATCTCACCTACACCAACAACACCCGCACCGAATCCAGAGGTAATATCCTCGAATATGCCGGTTTCTCGTGGTGCAGGGGTAGGACGAGGGGCAGTACGCCCTACTAATGCGTCACCTAACTGTCTTGCAGCCGCTGTGTTTCCAGTAGCTACAGCATTGCGGTACGCACGTAAGACTTTTTCTCTAGGTACTACTGGCATACGAACTTACTGCGCTAGTTTGTTCACAAGAGCTGTTAAATCAGGATTCAAGTCTATACCGCTTGGAGTTCCGCCACCACCGCCGCTTGATGCACCTGCACGCCTCTGGATGTCCTCTTCAAAATCGTTTATGCCTGCTTTTTCTAGCATTTGATGGAACTCAATAGATATGAGGTTAAGTCTATCCACAGCAGCGTTAACTTCATCTTCACTATCGGCTAGCGTAAGCCCCGAGTCCCCTAAAATTTCTTTCTCTAGCTCCATCTTGTTTTGTAAGAACTCCGCCGCTAACTCTGCGTAAGCTAGTTCTTTATCCGCTGCTTGTTCCGCTGCGGCACGGCGGTCTTCCATCTGGCTCAGGAACAGTTCGAGCTTAGTCTTAGCTCCCTGTATGTCGGCATCAAATTTACGATCAGCGTCAGCAATAGCTATTGCTCTATCATCACTAGCTGCTTGTTGGTAAGCAACAAGTGCTGCTCGCTGGTCTTTACCCAGAAGCTCAACGGCATCTTTACCTGATTGAATCTGAGAACCTGCTATGTCCAGATCAAGCTGAATCTTCTCGTTCTCAATACCAAACTGATCCGTCAAGTTCTTACGTGCGGCGGCTTCTTGCTGGGTACGCTGATTAAATACGCCTGCGCCGAATCCAGCTAAGGCAGTGCTACCTCGACCCGCAGCACCCAAAAGCCCCGCTTTAAGACGCTCTCTACGTAACTTATCAGGGTCTGTTTGTTGCGCTTGTAGGTCTTGCATACGCTGTAGTTGAGACTCTTTCGGCCCTAACTTACCTTCTTCTCTGCCGATAGCGGCTTCAAGTATGCCCTTAGTGCGATCTTCTGCTTCTTTTCTAGCGTCTGCACGGTTTTTTGATGGGTCAATACCAACATTAGCTATAATACTTTTTGCTAGGTCTTGACGTTCCGTGCCTACAGTAGTAGGTGGAGGTGTAGGTGGAGCTAACCCTAGAGCTTCAAGACCTTGTGGTTTCGTAGCATCGGGTTCAACTTTGGAGAGTTGGGGAGCTAGTACACCCATACCGCCCATATCAGGTATTGTGCGTTTAGTAGGTGCCGCAGATGGCTCTGTTTTTGGAGGGCCACCTAACGCTGCTGTAGGGTCGTACTCTTCCGTAAACTGGCGTTGCGCTCGACGCGATGCGGCTCCGGGCGCTTTACCCGCTAACGCTTGTGTTCTAGCAGCAGATTTGGCTTCTTGCGCTCTGACTTTGAGGATGTCTTCTTTAGCCATCTCCCTGTTTCTGGGGTTATCTAATTGGTTGAACCGAGCAAGATACTCCCTAATCTCTTCCTCAGATACCGCAGATATTGGCCCTTTACTGCCTTTTTGGAATGCAACAATACCACCACCAGCCATCATAGCGGGCTTTTGTGGGCCACCTATAGAGGGTAAGCCTTGCTTGGCAGTGCGCTGTACGTTCTGCTGCGCTCTTTTGTTGATCTGACCGAGTGTACCGGCAGTGCGCTGTGCAACGTCGCCTAGCTTTCGGCCTTGCTCTTGCTTAATCATACCAAGCACTTCTTGCTCACGCTGCTGGGCAATCGTGGCAGGGTTTTGCTGCATCTGCATTTGCATGTTACGGGCAGCGGCTTCTTTCTCGCTCTTGAGCTGTTGCAACGCAAGAAGGTCAACTAACTGCTGACTCTGCTGATACTGCTGCTGTAGTGCCTGTGGGTTGCTCTGGTACGCTTCTTTTTTACGCTGTACCTGCTCACCTAAACCTTGTGAATTAAGCATTAGCTACCACCTCCGGTATACCCCATATCCGCTAAGTCTTCTTCGGTAATACCATACTGGTCTAGGATGGCTTGAAAATCGTCTGGAGTTCCACCGCCACCACCACCGCCACCACTACCACCGCCAAACAAATCAAGAAGTTCGGTAATGCCGCCTGCGCTACCTAAAATAGTAGACAGCGTGCTGGGTTGCGAGTACGAATAAGTTTGCGCCGCAATTGGCAGCCCTTGTAGCAATGACTGCTGGAACTGAATCTGCTTGTAAGGATAGTCGCGTTCTTCACGGAACTGCGCGTAGTCTTGCGATATACCCTCTTGCTCAATGGCGCGTTGTTCGGCACCGCCAGCACGTTGGGCACCCAGTGCCTCTAACCCATACCCTCTATCACGGGCGAATTGTTCTCGGCCTTGCTGGTACGCTTGTGCGTAACCTGTTCCACGGATGTTCGATAGATTCTCTAGCAGCGCACGGTTGCCCTCTGCTTCTACTAAACCTAAGCGAGATCCGCCGAAAGCTCCGGCCTGCTGCATCTTGGCGGCATTAGCCAGCCGTACTCGATCTGCTTCACGCTGTGCTGCCTGTAACTGAGGCTGAAGAGCCGCCTCTGTATAGGGGTTCATGTACTGTTGAGCAGTAGTAGCGTCGAATGTAGCTGGGGTAGTGGGTATGGCTAAACTAGCTAATCCTGTAAACGCTTGCTGCTGTATGTCAGATGCTCCGGCAGACAGCGGCCCCATATAGGCTTGGTAAGGCTGCTCGGAAATAGCCTGCCCTCTACCAAGCATCTCGGTAACGTAGGGGCCAGCAAATTCTGCTAATGCACCTGATCTACCTACTTCTTGCCCTACTTCTGTGTCAGGGACAGTTACCCCACCACCAGTTTGATATTCATACATAGTCATTACCTTTATGCAGGTAGCATCTTTTGAGGTTTAATTTGCTTACCCTGTTTCGGGTTACCCGTGCGTTCTTTACGTACTCTGGTCATCATTTGGTGTAGCTGTTTCGCACCAGCATCGGAGTTACCGTTGCCTAAATGACTTACTACATCCGCAGGTATGACAAATTCCCCATCGCTAAGACGCGCTTCTTGCTTACCGTCAATGTTAGCTGGGATCTTATCAGCCATACCATCTGTAGTACCACCTAAGTAGTACCCTTTGTTCATGCCAATTATACCACCAGCAGCCATTTGTGGCTTGTTAAGCGAGGCTAATCCTTGCGCCTGTGTTCTAGCCTGCTGTCGCGCTTGCTCTACTGTCATAGGCTGGCGTTCAGGACGGTCAGCGTACTGAACATCACTGAAGTATCTTCTACCAGCAGATCCGGGTCTACGATTAGGGTCTGGCTGCATAGGTACACGTTCCCGTACAGCCTGATACTCTGGAACACTGCCTTGGTAGCCTACTACGGGCGTTTTAGCGTCGAGTAGTCCTAATTCTTTAGCACCTAAACCTATAAGGGCGCTACCTACTCCAGACCTAGCGAAGTCGCCAATACCACCTAAAAAAGTGTCGTCATTGCTAAAGGCGTCGGACACGCCAGATGTAAGATCAGTCCACCAGCTCATTAGCTTTCTCCGATAATCCGTAATAGTTCGTCATTCGCATCTATTATACCTCCGCGCTTACGTCCAAACGGTAACCTAGACTGCGTAGTTGGCTGCGTCGGCCCTCGTTCAATTGTGCCGTACGGTGTAGGAAACATGGATGCTCTCTGCTGTGGCCCAAATATACTACCAAAATCATACAGATAGTCGATCTGTGCTAGAGGAGATTGTTGTACTGTAACTTGTTGCCCCGATATATCAGCAGCACCCATTAGTTGGCCGAATAAATCTCTACGTTTAGCTTGTTGGGCTTCTTGCGCAATCTGCGTTTGTGTCTGCTGTTGTTGCAGTTCCATTTGACGCTGTAGCTCTTGCTGCATCTCTTGTTGAGTAGCGTAGATGCCCGTTGGCCCAAACTTACTCTCAAGGTCGAACGTAACGTCTTGCCCCGTTGCAGCTTGTTGTAGGAGATCTAGGTCAGATTGGTCTATAACGCCATCACCTGTTACGTCATAGGCTAGCTGTTCTTGCGTAAACGTGTACGTATCAGGGTCGTTAATCGCTTCTTGCTGTGCGATTAGGTCGGCAACAAAGTCAATGTCCGCATCAGTTACTTCAGAAGCAGGCTTACCTACAAGCTCCGCTACCGCTTCTATTTCGACGGTCAGTGCGCCTTCAGTGTCGCTAATTGCACGTAGTAAGTCGGCTTCAGTCTCGCCGATTGCAAGGCGTAGAGACTCTTCTGACTCTCCAATACGCTCAAGCAAGGCTTCTTCGGTAATGCCAAGCTCTTCGGCAAGGTCGGATATAGAGTCACCCAGTGCTGTGTCTCTGTCGATACCGGCCTGTTCGGCTTCATCAATCTTTGTCAGAAGATCTCGTTTAGCGGTGTCAACGTCGCCAGACACATCTTCGATAGCTTTAGCTAATGCTTCATCACGAGAAAGTCCTTCCTCCTCGTATTCGGCCATCTTATCGAGAATGCTCTTCTCAAGATCATCTATATCTTCAGATAGGCTCGACTCTAAATCAGCTAGCTCGTCCTTGAAGTCTTCTCGTATAGAAAGCTCAGAGTCCGATATAGCATCTAGCAAATCTTCTTTTGTTGTACCTAAATCGCCAGCAAGCTCTTCTATTGCTTGTGCTAACGCTTCATCACGAGTTTTACCTTCTCTTTGTAGCTGTTCTATACGATCAGTAAGCCGCTGCTCAGAACCTGCTATTTGATCTAGCAGCACGCCTGACTCGTTATCGCCTATACCGTCACCATCCGTGTCTACTGATTCATCTGGGTCATCAGGAAAAGCGTCAGAATCGTCAGGCACGCCGTCATTGTCAGTATCGACGGGGGGTTCTGGTTCAGGCTCAGGTTCTGGTTCTGGTTCAGGCTCAGGTTCTGGCTGTGGTTCAGGCTGTAGTTCTGGTTCAGGCTGTGGTTCTGGTTCAGGCTGTGGTTCAGGCTCTGGTTCAGGCTCAGGTTCTGGCTGTGGTTCTGGCTCTGGTTCAGGCTGTGGTTCTGGCTCTGGTTCAGGCTGTGGTTCTGGTTCAGGCTGTGGTTCAGGCTCTGGCTGTGGTTCAGGCTCAGGTGGCTCGTACCCCGGATCAGTGTCGGGTGGAGTGCCGTCGTCACCAACACCAAAGTCATCGCGTGCCGTAGAGCTTGGGTTTAATGTTTCAATCTGATCTAACAGACGGTTTATTTGCGTAGGCGTTGCATTCGGGTCGTTTAGCAGACCATCTAGCTGAAGCAGTAACATATTTTCAGAATAGTCGGACACATTGTCTGAAGCATATTCCTCTGACTTACCTACAAACTCAGCTATATCCTTGGCTGTGGGCGTGTACCCGATGTCACTAAAGTAGTCCCTAGCTTCTCGGTTGGTAACGTACATCGGGTCAAAAACATCAGAGCGTAGGCTACGTAACACAGCATCAGCCTGCCCAGACTCAGTTTGACGTACGTATTCAGCAGCTTGTTCTTCAGTTAGCACCAACCCTTCACGGGCTGCGGTGGCTATGATCTCTTGTGCGTCAATGTAGCTACGGTCTACAAGGTCAGCGACACTTGCCTCTAGTCTGTCTTCGGCACGATTGCCAGTAAACGCAAGTATGTCGGCTTCAGTAGGTTCGTAGTTGGGGTTTGTGGCTTGAAATGCGTCTCTGGATTCGGTGTATGTGGTGTAATCCGCGTCAAACGCATCATTTAGTAGGGTAGTTTGTAGGCCGCCATATTCGTCACTGGTTATGCCAAACTCTGCTAGGGCCGCTCTAGCCTCTGCATCGTTAATTAGCCCGTTCTTAGCGCCCTCTATCGTGGCATTTACACCCGCATGAGTAGAACGTATAGCTCCAGCTAAGGCATCTTGTGCGCTATCAATACCCAATACGGCTGCTGTGACTCCGCTACCACCAACAAGACCTCCCATACCCGCAGATGCTATTGCCGCCCCCCAATCGCGGTTTGGGTCTACTGATTTTAGAAAAGCCTCTAGCTGTGTAGAAGTTAACGCTTCTTCTACGGATTCAAAAAGACCCTCTCTACCTATAGTTTTTGCGGCTTGCAGCCCTGCAACGAGAGAGTCTCCAGCATCAATACGATCACCTAATTCTTTTACCGCTTCCGCTACTTTTGGATCTAGGGTGCCTTTTCTACCACCCAATAAGAATTTATCTAGCGCCTCACCGCCCATACCATAAGAAATAAGTGACAGCACAGCAGCAGTGCTACCATTAAGCATTGCAGCGTTGTGAGCAAACTCGTGAATCTCATCCATTTGCCCTATGAATAGTCCGTTCTTATCGAGCAAGTTACCGGCAGGTATACCGGCTTTTTGTAAAAGGGCGATTGTAGCTTGGTTGTTTTCTTGTAGCTGTTTTAGTTTTGCATCAAACGCTTCGTCATAAGCTCCGTCAGCACTACCACCAAAAGCCTCGCTAGCGTCGGTAGCAGCGGCAGCGGACATACCGGCTCTCATACCAATTTGGTTTGCTGCGACTTTGGCAGAAGCAGACACCGCGCCTTTACCTGCAATTTTTGCTGCGGATAGTGCGGCACCCTTTGCTATTGCCCCTGCGCCCCCGCCGACGAGTAAGGGGCCAATTTCTTGAAAAAACTCTACCCCAGCAATCTCAGCCAGCATGATGGTCGGGTCATCAACAAATGCGTCTGCCCATGCTTGAGTGGTATTCCAGAACCCCTCTGCCTCTTGTATTGTGCCCCACATTTCTTTAACACGATCTTGATACCCTTCGGTATTTGCGGAGTCGCCAAGTTCAAGAAGTTTGTTTACCTCTTTCCCAAATTTTAAGTCATCCGGGCGTTGCCCAAATAGGTAGGTAAGCCCCAGCATGGCTTTGGTAAAGCCCGCACCCGCACGAATCATATTTGCAGTGGTGTTAACTACACCTGCTTCTAAATCAGCGGCTAGCTCACGAGCTTTTGTTTCATCCATGCCGGAAGCAAGCATCGCGGGTAAGATGTTTTCAGACACGTTATTAGCGGCTTCTACAGCATCTTGTGCCATTTCGTAGACACTAATACCGTTAGCTGCACTTTCTGCGCCATTTTCTTTAACATATACGGCGCTTTCTATTTCGCCAGTAACCGAGTCAGTCCGGCCCAATTTGTTTGTATATGCTTCTGGGTTGCTATTACGTAGACCTTCAAGCTCTTTAAGGTCTGTAGCGGATATTTTCTCTACCAACTCGCCAGTTAGCCCCACACCTAAATCTTCTAACAGCTTTAAGTGACTGTAGCCTGCGTCACGTAGCTCTATATAGGCGTTTACAGCGTCTGAACGAAAATCTGCGGGGGTGGCGTTACCTCCGTTAGCACGATCTTCTTCGTACATAGCCTGCGCTATTTGATCTATTGCTTGCCCTAGCAACTGCCCTTTTACAGTGGCATCAATACTTCCAGAAGCTACATCGTTTATATCGTAGGTTTGGGTGCTACCGTCTGACGCTGTGTATTGTATTGTAGGCGCTTGACCTGCGGTACTTGCTAAAAGAGACTCTAAATCTACATCGGGGTCATTGAGAACATCTATATCCGTTACAGTAAAAGTAGGTGTAGAGGGGGCGGCCCCACCAAGAGATAGGTCTTTAAGTTCCGAAGGTTCAAAGACTAAGTTCGCGGCCCACGAATCGCCATATCGCTCTGCCATAAACCTACTGGCTGCGGAACCTTCAGGCACAGCGTCTAAAACATCCCCTATGGTGGCAAAGGTTAATTTTCTTTGTTCTGGGTTGGCTAAAAAATCCCATAGGTTGGGTTGGTCTGCGAAATTGACTCGTACTGATTGGTTTGGCCCCATAAGAAAAGTCTTAGTATCTTCATCAAATACTGCACGCCCCCTCTCAAGCCTCCAATCAGATACTTCATTTGGCCCTTTTGGGCCTTGCCCTACTAAAGCGTTAAACTCCTCTTCGGCAAGTTCTTGCGATGCCGCTAGCTGTTCTGGTAACGGTTCTTTGGTGTACGGTGACTGTATTGCTTCCGCGCCGCCAATCATGTTGTCAAACGCGGTGTTTGTTGAAGCAGTAGCTACATCTGTTTGGCTCGGTGAGAATATACCCCCTATGGCCTCACCAGTGTCACGTAACACCTCGCCCATCTTCTCAAAGAAGTTGTCTTTGTTTACGCCAGCTATACCTCCACCCGAGATGACGTACTGTCCTAGACCCATAGCTAAGGCTTCGTCCAGTTCTACGCCTCTGGCTAACTGCATTTGAGTCTGGACTAAGCCGTTCACCAGCAAGTCTTGGTCTACGCCTGCTCTAGCAAGAAGTTCTGGTGTAAGTCCTACTTTGTTCAGGGCGTGCGCGGTTAGAGGGCCACCAAACGCTGCAAGGATGCCTGCACCTACATTGCCAGTAAGAGCGCCTGTACCTACGCTAGTGGCAACAAATAGGGCTTGGGCGGTACCATATTCAGCAGCGGCAGCGGCGGCAGCGGCGGCGTTAGCTATAGTGGGACTCTGTTCGGCTAGCATCGCAGCGGCTTCGGCAGCTTCTTTTGCACTAGCTAGTTTTTGAGCAGCATTCCCCCCAACAAAAGATAGTGCCGCGCTTTTTAGTACATCCTCAAAATCCCCACCTTGTGCTGCTGTAGAAGCAGCGGAAGTAGCAGCCATAGCGGCGGGTATCGAGTTAAATATCCCTGCGTCTACCAACAACTTAGGAGCGGCAATAGAGGCTACCAATGTAGCACCCAGCTTTACGTAGTCACTTAGCCCCGGACTGCGATCTACAGTCTGTATTTCACTAAAACCAAAGGGATCAAAGACGTACTCAGACCCGTATTTACGGCTTATTCTCTGGGGGTTTACGTTATATTTGGCGTAAATCTGCTGTACTTGGGGGGAGCGTTCGTAGGCTTGAATAAGCGCATTCTGGTAGCTTTGGCCTTCTAACTGCGCTTGAGCTACCTCTGGAGCCATAACAGGCAGTAGCTCTTCTTGGAACTTCTTTAACTTTGCGTCAGATAGCTTACCGTAGTCAAAGTCGGGGTGGCCCTTAAAGTCCTCAAAAGTCTTATCAAACTTGAACTCGCCCACGCTATCAATATCTAACCCGCCGGGCACGATATACTTATCTTCAACAGGGCCATAAGCACCAGCTTCAGCTCTGTCTGCGCCGGTTGTAATATACCCTTGGTCAGATAGCGTACTCTGCAAAAAACTAATAGGGTCTTGGCCGAAGTCACCGGCACGTAGAGCATCATAGTACGCAGACGCATCCGCGCCTTTTATCGGTGCTCTGTTCTTAGCGGCCTCTTCCTCTTCCTTCCGTTTACGCTCCATTTCCGCACGGATTTCTGCCTTGCGCTCTTCTAACCGCCTGTCTCTTTCCTTTTGTGCTGCTTCCTCTTCTTCTCGACGCTTTCGTTCAGCTTCTGCTGCGGCATTGATAGCATCTATGTCAAAACTAAAACCGGGGGGAAATTGAAACATGATCTATAACCCCTAGTTAGTTATCAAAACGCCTTGGAACGACGCGCCGATTT
>Ga0099849_1000463_pt1 | contig 18831 bp, 22 predicted proteins | sample CB_VirMetaG_4_FD_78177 | JGI IMG/M metagenome (GOLD analysis project Ga0099849, IMG submission 78177) | Freshwater to marine saline gradient viral communities from Chesapeake Bay - CB_1508_1M Viral MetaG | ecosystem: Environmental > Aquatic > Marine > Coastal | place: USA: Chesapeake Bay... | reverse complement strand
TTCGGCATACAGAAGCAGGCGCAGAAGGCGCTCGAACCCAAGCAATATATACAGCGCATATACTCGTACTTCGACACGGACGGGGCCGAGGCGTATCAGGCGTGCCGCCTGTACCCGAAGTCCTTCAGGCTGCGTCAGCCCGACGGCAGGGGCGGTTACCTGTACAGCGTCAAGGACATTGAGCCGCTGCCGTACAACCTGCCAGCGATCATGCAGCACGCAGATCAGCCCGTCTTTATTGTCGAGGGTGAGAAGTGTGCCGACGTACTGATTGAGGCCGGGCTGGTCGCCACCACAAACCACGGCGGGTCCGGCAAGTGGCTGGACACGCACTCGGCGCACTTGGCGGGACGCAGCGTGATCGTGCTTCCCGACAATGATCAGGCGGGTCGCACCCACGCCGACAAGGTGATCGCTAGCCTCTGGGGTGTCGCGGAGCGCATCAAGCGCATCGACCTGCCGGGGCTGCAAGAGAAGGGCGACGTGGCGGACTTTCTGAGCGAGCGCACGCTGGATGAACTGATGGATATCGTGCGCCAAGCGCCAGTGGTGACGGCGCAGCCGGAGGCAGGCGATGAGGTGCCAGCGGTGGAGGATGGCGCGGTTGAGCCGTACCAGACGATGCGCCGGGGCGCGGTGTTCGCGATGCCTCCGGTTGAGTTTCTGGTGGATGGGCTGCTCACCGACACGGGCTTTGCGATGATGTACGGCGCGCCGGGTACGGGGAAGTCCTTCCTCGCCATCGACATAGCGCTGTCGGTCGCGCACGGCATGCCGTGGCAGGGGCAGGAGGTTAAGCCCGGCCCGGTGCTGTACATAGCGGGCGAAGGCATCGGCGGCTTTGGCAAGCGCTGGAAGGCGTGGGAGAACCACCACGGCACCAAGGATGAGCCGGATATGTACCTGCTGCCAACGGCTGTGAATTTTCGTGAACCCGAAGACATCGCGCGGCTCGTCGCAACGATTGAGGGCATTGGGCAGAAGTTCGCGCTCGTTATCGTCGACACAGTGGCGCGCGCCATTGCGGGTGCCGAAGAGAACAGCAGCACCGATATGGGGCTGTTCGTCGCCGCGTGTGACGAAATAAAGGCGCTGACGGGCGGGGCGCTGCTGGCGGTGCATCACGCCGGTAAGGACAGCAGTCGCGGCGCACGCGGCTCCACGGCGCTTCTGGGGGCGGTTGACACGTCACTGATGGTCGGCAAGAGCGATGACATTGTGGTGCTGCGTACCGAGAAGATGAAAGATGCGGAGCCGATGGACGAGATCAATCTGATCATGCTCACCGTGCCTGCGTCGATCAGCGAGACGTCCGTCGTGCTGGAGCGCACTGACGAGCCAGCGCCTCGGCGGCAGAAAGCGGCAGGGTGGAGGGACAATCCGCAGGCTTATCATGCGTTTCAATCGCTGCAAAACCTGCTCATTGATAAGGGCGTGACACGCATTCATGTGAGTGAATGGCACGAGGCTCACACGCAAAAAGAACCCGATTTGAGCAAGCAACAGAGGCAAAGAGCGCGTCAAATGCTGCTCGACGCCGGTCCCGTGGTGTGTGACAAGAAGATTGTGTGGATTAACAAAGAGTTAACTTAGTTGGTCACAAGGTCCGGGGACCGGTCACACGGTCTGGGGACCGGTCCGTCCGTCCCCACACCCTTAGGGGTGGGGACCGGGACCGTGACCGTGACCGGACCAGAAGGGAGATGAGAGATGGCGACAAGAAAGAGAGTACCGAAGAGTAAGACGTCACGGGAGTGGCGGTTCTATCCGAGTGAGCGAGACGCTGACAAGTGTCAGGCTGCGCTTGCGACGTATGATGCGGCGGTGAGGGCGCGCGAGGTGCATTGGGGGATCGACCGACTGCCGTTGCTGGTTGAGGCGGAATTGCGTGATCGGTTCTGGGCGCAGATGGATGTGCTTAACCGCGCGATTGAAAAAGGCAGCGGCGTCGAGGTAGAGGATGCGGTCGCCAGTACCATACGCGGCGTCGAGGCTCTGGAGCGTCGGGCGATAGAGTTGGGGGCCGAACCCGTCAGCGGTGAGGTGTGGGAAGAGACGACGCCGTCTGGCGCTGTCGTTGCGGTGTGCCGGGACAAGGCGGAGATCGCGAAGATACGGGACAGCGGCAGGGTGGATCGTGTGTATGCGATGAGCGAGGTTGCGGCCATCGTCGAGGCGTTTGAGGACGGCAAGGCGGGTGAGGTGACGAAAAAGGTGAAGTCGCTCTTTGAGGGTGCTACAATCGAGAGCATCAAACCAAAGACGCCAGCGCAGGTTGTGGCGTCGTTAGATGATGAGATACCATTCTAATGACGGTAAAGGATTTGAACATAATTTACACAGACCAAGAGTACCAACTCCTCGGCGGTCATGCGTGGATCGATGTGCATACGCTCACGGTTCACATCATGCGTGTAAAGGATGGCGTGCGTGTCGAGGTGTATCCCGCAGCGCACGATGGTGTCAGCGAACCGCTGGCGGAGTGCAGGGCCAAGTGGGAAGAGCCTGCGCCCGAAAGCAGCACAAAGGTGGTGAGGCGGTATGTTAGATAAAGGTGACGGATTATTCGCGAAGTGGCTGGCACAGGGCTGCTGCCCGAAGTGCCAGTCGGATACGTTGGTTAAACACGCAGGCGGCTCGCAGTGCAGGTGCTGCGGCCTTGTGATAGGGAGAAGTGAGGATGGACAAGTTAGACGCACTGGACGCAGCCATACACGCCGTGGAGGCTCGCGGCGAGAATTATGGAAGCGTGCGGGAGAACCACGAGCGGATAGCGGCGCTGTGGTCGGTTGTGTTCGATCAGCGGGTTACGCCGGAGCAGGTTGTGCTTGCAATGACGTGCCTGAAGGTAGCGCGGCTGATGGAGACGCCTTCGCATGAGGATAGCTGGGTCGACATATGTGGCTACGGCGCGTGTGGGGCGGAGGTAGCAACGGATGGCTGATGTCGTAGACCTTGAGGCGCAGGAGCGTGACTATGTGCGCTTCTTCCGCAATTACGTCGACTGCGACTGGTGCGGTATGCAGACGCGCGGCAGGGTCTACGAAGAGACGCAGACGATAGTGTGCAGCGCCTGTCGCAAGCCGCTGCTGGAGATAGACGAGGATGTCAGCTATGTGCTGACGCTGGAGGAAGATTGATGGCATATCCGAAGACGCCGGAAAAGCTGTTCGATATTTTTTTGGAGCGAGTTACAGAAGGACGCGCCGGTACAAATGTCTGCAAGGACGACGACATGCCGGGATGGACGACAGTGTGGCGAAAGATCACGTCCGATCCTGACTTCGAGCAGCGCTATCGCACGGCGCTGTCGTCTCGCGGTATGGTGTACGCTGACATGCTTGACGATGTGGACAAGAGGCTGCTGTCAGGGATGATCACAGAAAGCGCGCACAGGACGCTGTCAGACAACATCAAGTGGCGATCAGCACGCATGACGCCGAAGGTGTACGGCGACAAGCAGCAGATCGATGTGACGGCTTCTCCGGGCGGCGAATACCTTCAGGCATTGCAGCAGATCAATAACAGCTTAGAGATGCGTCGGGCTGAGGCGATTGAGCATGAAGAGGGAGAGACACACACAACCGAAATCACTACGCGCGCGCAGTCAGAACGCTCAGAATGAGTGTCCTGATAGCGACATAATATAGGGATATAATGGGACAATCGCTAAGTCATTGAAATCATTCAACCGCGATCTTCCATAATGAACGTTATGCGACATTTATACAGGAATTAACCAGATTTCGGTTGACCCCCCCGTCTCGCACACGCGGCGGGGCGGGTGTAAATATATATACCCCTCCCACCCCCACCCCCCGTTATCGGAGAACCCGCAATGACCCCATCCGCCGCCGAAAAAAATGACCTTGTGGCGATGATCGCGCAGTTCCGCGACGACCCGCGCTTTTTCGTGCAATCGGTCCTCGGCGCGACGCCGCAGCGCTGGCAGGGCGAGGCGCTCGACGCGATTGCGGCGCACGACAAAGTCGCCATTAAGTCCGGTCACGGCGTCGGGAAGACGGCCTTTGAGGCGTGGGTGACGTTGTGGTGGCTCCTGACCCACTACCCCTGCAAAGTCGCTGTCACGGCCAACAGCGCGCACCAGCTAAGTGACGTCCTGTGGACCGAGATCGACCGCTGGGCGCGCAACATGCCGAAGGCGTTCAAGGATTTGCTTGAGTTTAAGTCCGACAAAATCGCGCTCAAGGGTGCGCCGGACAGCTTCGCCGTGGCGCGGACCAGCCGCCGCGAGAACCCGGAGAGCCTCGCGGGCTTTCACTCGCCGCACATGCTGTTTGTGGTCGAGGAGGCGTCGGGCGTGCCGAACGTGATTTTCGAGACTGCGTCGGGCGCGCTGTCCACCCCCGGCGCGAAGATTATCATGTGCGGTAACCCGACCCGCTCGGACGGGTATTTTTACGACGCATTCCACGCGGACCGCGAGAAGTGGCACTGCATCACTGTGTCGTGCGAGGACGGCGAGTATGTGGACCCGAAGTTCATTGGAGATATGGCCGAGAAATACGGCGAGGCGAGCAATGTGTTCCGCGTGCGCGTGCTGGGTGAGTTTCCGACGCAGTCGGACGACGTGCTGCTGCCGCTGCACTTGGTGGAGGACGCGACGCGGCGTGACGTGGAGGCTGGCCCCACCACCCCCGTTGTTTGGGGTTTGGACGTGGCGCGCTTCGGATCGGACCGATCGGCGCTGGCAAAACGTCAAGGCAATGTCTTGGTTGAGCCGATCAAAACGTGGCAGAATAAGGACTTGATGGAGTTGGCGGGCATCGTCTTGGCGGAACACGACGCCGTGCCGTACAGCATGCGCCCGCAGGCGATCTACATTGACGCAATCGGGCTGGGAGCCGGTCTCGCCGACCGGCTGCGCGAGTTGGACTTGCCAGCGGTTGCGGTGGCGGTCAGCGAGACGGCGTCCCTGAAGGATCGCTTCAATCGCCTGCGCGATGAGTTGTTTTGGTCTGCGCGCGAGTGGTTTGAGGCGCGTGACTGCCACATGCCGGAGGACGACACGCTGATCTCGGAGTTGACGGGGATCAGGTACAAGTATTTGAGCAGCGGCAAGCTGAAGATTGAGGGCAAGGACGAGATGAAGAAGCGCGGGCAGCGCTCGCCCGACACGGCGGATGCGTTCGTGCTGACGTTCGCGGGGCAAGGTGCGGTTGCCGGAGGCTACTCAAGGGGTTACAATAGCAGCCGCGTAGTCAAGCCGAAAACGAACTGGGTAGTGTGATGGCCGTTAATGATCAGTTTGCCGGGTATGCCCAGCAGGGGCTTTTGGCCGAGCCGATGGACATTTCGCCCTTGGGCGACTTCGGGCGCGGGTTGCAGTATTCGCCTTTTGATTTGCTTGGTGCGCCGGTTGATCTTGTAAATATGGGCTTGCAGAGCGTCGACGCCTTATACGGCGCGCGTAACGTGCTTGGCTCGGAGCAGCCCTTTCTTGGCTCTGAGTACCTGATCGATAAATATGCTGACCTTGGTGAGGCGACGGGGCTGTTCGATTATCAGCGACCCACCGGCTCGCTTGCCGAGACTGCCGGGCGCATCACTGGCGGCGTTTTAGCGCCCACAGGCGGCGCTGCTGCGCTTGGGCGTGGTGTTGGCCTATTAGAAACAGGGATGAGCGCCTACGCCGCTGGAGCGCCTGCACGGGTCGCCGAACGCGCCCGGACCACCACGCTTGGGTCGGGCTTCGATCCGACTGCGCCGATTGACGACATGATTGTGCGCGGTATGGGCGACAATGGTGGGCCGCCTATGACGCCAGAGGTGCCTGCTGGCCCGGATATTGACGATCTTGGCTTTGTCAGTCAGGCGCTTGAGACCGCCAAGGGATTAGAGCAAGCGAAAGGCACCGGACAGCAGTATAGGAGCCAGCTTCTCAAGGCTGGCGTAAAAGAGGACGAAATCGCCTTTACCCCCGGCCTTGAGGGTCTTTTGAGCCAGCCGCGCGTTACCCGCGACGAACTGGTGGGGCTTCTTGAAACGAACCGGATCAGGCCGTATGAGACCATTTACGCAGCAGATGATGGGTCTTCCTTTGAGCGCATGAACTTCCCCGCCACGGCGGAGGTTCTTGACGTAGAAACCGCGTATGGCCGTGATTACGTTGATGAAGAAGTAAATAATATATTAGAGGACGATCTGAGGGATGTTCTTTATCTTTTGAGCAGGACCAATCCTACGGATTACCCAGAGGCCAGCCTGCCCAAGATTATTCAAGATGTGGAAAATGAGGGCTTTCTGCCTCAGTCGGTAAGGGATGATATTATTGCTTCCGCTGAAGAGATTGTTCGTACTAGGTACGAGTACGACCCAGTCCTTCGCCTGCAAGACCCGGACACTGGCTACGAAATCGTCGGCTCGGACGATTTGGGCTACACGATCAGGGACGATGGCGGTAAGGTTGTTGACCCCGGAAACGACATTCCGTACTCGCTTTCTGAGGCGCGCATTCAAGCCGAGACCGACGCGATTGACCGTGGCCTGATAGACTATGAGGGTGGTGGCACAAGGTTCGAGGAACAGACAGAGGTTGGCGGCTCAAACTACCGCGAGATAATGCTTCAAGTCCCTAACTTTGAAGGTAAAACGCAGGAGTTCGTTTATTCTGGTCATTTTGATGAGCCGGACATTGCTGTCCACGCCAGAACCACCGATAGAACCACCGATGAAGGGCAAAGCGTCCTTTATGTGGAGGAGATGCAGTCTGACTGGGGGCAGCAGGGACGGCAAGGCGGGTTTGCCAATACTGAAGAGAACAGGAAGGGCGTCGAGGAGGCGACCGCCGAAATTGAGCGCTTGGGAAGCCTTCGCAAAAAGTATAGCGACGAAAGCCAAGAGTACGTTAAAAATTATCAAAAATCTCTAGGTCTCGGCGAAGATGCAAATCTATCTTATGCTGATCTTCAAGACCTGCGCCGCTTTGATGATAAATATGAAGCAATATATCAAAATTTTCGTCAGGCTGACCGCGCATATGATGCCGAAAGGCGCGTTTTGGAGCGACTAAACAGCGTCCCTGAAAAAGGTCCGTTCGTCGGAAAATCCGACAAGTTCGCCGAGGTCGGCATCAAGCGCCTTTTGATTAAGGCGGTTGAAGAGGGCAAGGATTACATTCAGTTTTCTAATGGCAACGTGCAGGATGTTCGCTGGAACGAAGAAGGCTTGAAGACCTTTTACGACAGGATCATTCCGAAAGCTGCGAGTAAGGTTGTCAAGAAACTGGACCCGGATGCGTCTGTTGGTATTGAGGGCCTTGGCACTGTTGAGAACCGCGCCTATAGGGATGACCTTGGAACCCGTTTCACCATTGAGATCACGCCGAAGATGCGCGAGGCGATCAAGAAGGGCATACCGCTCTTTAGCGCTGGTGGCGCTGGTCTTCTTGGCCTCGGCATGCAGGACGAACCACAACCCGCCGGAGGCATCTTGTAATGGCCCCACGCGCCCCTAAAGACCCACGCCTAGCGCGCGCCGGTGTTTCCGGCTACAATAAGCCGAAGCGCACCCCGAACCACCCCAGCAAGTCGCATGTGGTTGTGGCGAAGGAGGGCGACAAGGTTAAGCTGATCCGCTTCGGCCAGCAGGGCGTTAGCGGCGCGGGCGGCAGTCCGAAGACGGCATCTGAGAGGGCGAGGCGCAAGTCATTCAAGGCGCGTCACGCTCAAAACATCGCCAAGGGCAAGATGTCTGCGGCGTACTGGGCAAACAAGGAGAAGTGGTGATGGGATACGGTAAGGGCAAGAAAAAGGGCAAGGGCGGCAAAGCCTCGAACGAAGTGCTTGGGAAATATTGCGGGTAATGGCTAAAAGCGTCGCACACTATTTTCGCGATGGCACACGGCATATGGGCGGATCGCACAAGATGCCGAACGGCGAATTGCACAGCGGCGCTCGGCACACTGCGTCGAGCAAGAAGCTGTTTCACTTCGGCCAGTTGTCGGCCACCGCCAAGAAAAAAGCGAAAAAGAACGCCTGATGAACCGGAGGCTTCCCAATGTCCCGAAAGACAAGCGCACCGGCCTCCCGAAAAAATACGTTGCCGGGTCGCGCTCTCCATCTCGCAAGGCAGCGGAGATTAAGCGCACCGCCAAAGCCTACAAAGAAGGCCGCAACATCGACGTGAAGAAGGTGAGCGCATCGCGCGCCGCACAGGCGAAGAGGAAGAAGAAACGTGGCAAAAGCAAAACCGCTATCTGAGGCGACGCGGAAGACGCTTCGCGAAAAGGCTGAAAAGGCGAACATGACTTATGGAGAACTTGCGAAAGTATATCGCCGAGGTCAGGGCGCGTATCTCTCATCGGGTTCGCGCAACGTACCTATGGCTGCTTGGTCTATGGGGCGGGTGAATAGCTACATTCGCGGCGACAAAGCCCGCACCGCTGACAAGGATATTTACAAGGCCGCTCGCGGCAGGAGTAACAGAGCATGACACCGTGTAATAACTGCGGGCATCCGCGCCGCTGCGTCACTATGGACAAGTGCATTATGGGCAAGATGCCGCCCGCGTATGAGCCGCCAGTGCGAGAGAAGCAGCCCAAGAATGTCAACACCAGCCGGGGCAACGTCCTGATGCAAGGCGACGTGCCGGTCAAGAAGACCAAGAAAAAGGCAAAGTAAATGGACGAGATGGACGACGTTCAACTTGGGTCGATTGTCAGCGGCGAGATTACCGACGCGCTGAACCACTTCGACAGCGAGTACACGCAGGACCGCCTTCGGGCGCTCGACTTTTATCTGGGCGAGCCGCTCGGCAACGAGGTTGAGGGCAGGTCGTCCGTCATTGCCACCGAAGTCGCAGACACGGTTGAGGCGATTATGCCGAACCTGATGCGCGTGTTCACGGCGAACGATAAGTATGTGAGGTTCGCCGGGCGCACGGGCGAGGATATGGAAGCCGCCGAGCAGGCGTCGGATTACGTCAATTACCTGATCCAGAACCAGAACGACGGATATAAGTTGCTGCACACATTCTTCAAGGATGCGCTGCTATTCCGTATGGGCGTCATTAAATACTTCTACGAGGAAGTCGAGGAAGTAGACGAGGAAGAGTATAACGGCCTGTCCGAGCCGGAGATGGTGCTGCTGCTGAACGACCCGTCGATTGAGATCGTGGAGCAGCGCGAGACCGTCACGCAGTCGATGATGGACGAGGACGGGGTCGAGGTTCCGCTCGACGTGATGTACGACCTGTCCGTCCGCGTGAAGCGCAAGTCGGGCCAGATCAAGGCAATCAACGTGCCGCCCGAAGAGTTTCTTGTGTCGCGCCACGCGACCGGCAACCTTGAGGACGCGCACTTCGTGGCGCACCGCACGTCGCTCACTGTGAGCGAACTTGTGGCGATGGGCTACGACCGCGACATCATTGAGCAGTACGCGGGCGAAAACGAACTGGACACCGACCGCGAAGTCAATAACCGCTTCCAAGACTTAGAGGCGGCGACGGGGGTTGACCCCGCCGATCCGACCCTGCGCTCTGTGATTTATCACGAGTGCATTATGAACATTGACTTCGACGGCGACGGCATTGCCGAGCGTCGGCGCATCTGCGCGATTGGCGGAGACGGCGCGTACATTTTGCACAATGAGCCGTGGGATCACATGCCGTTCGCGGTCTGCTCGCCGATCCTGATGCCGCACCGTCTTGTGGGCCGCTCGGTCTACGACTTGACCGAGGACTTGCAGGTAATCAAGACGACGCTGATGCGCCAGTACCTCGACAGCGTGTACAGCAGCACGCTGCCGCGCATGATCGCGGTCGAGGGTCAGGTTAATCTGGACGACCTGCTTGACGGCTCCGCAGGCGGTGTGATCCGCGCGCGTCAGCCCGGTATGGTTCAGCAGATCACCGGCGCGTCTGTAGGCGGCGAGATACGCCCGCTGATGGATTACCTCGACAGCGTGAAAGAGCAGCGCACCGGCATGTCCAAGGCGTCGCAGGGACTGTCACCCGACGCGCTGCAATCTTCGACCGCTGGCGCAGTCGCGGCGACTGTTCGCGGCGCTCAGGTGAAGCTGGAGAGTTACGCCCGCACAATGGCCGAGACCGGCGTGAAGGACTTGTTCAAGGGCATCCTGCACTTGGTTCTGAAGCACGACAACAAGCCGAGGGTGTTCCGCCTGCGTAATAACTTTGTGCCGATTAACCCGGCGGAGTGGAAGTCGCAGTTCGACACTGTCGTGCAGGTCGGGCTTGGCACCACAGACGACGAGACCAAGATCGCGTTCCTGACGCAGATCGCGGCCAAGCAGGAACAAATCCTGATGCAGCTTGGGCCGCAGAACCCGATTGTGTCGATGCCTCAGTACGTCAACACGCTGCGTTCGATTGCCGAGATCGGCGGGTTTAAGGATGCCGATCAGTTCTTTAACTCACCGCAGATGATCCAGCAGCAGATGATGATGCAGCAGCAACAGCAGCAGGCACCGCAGCCCGACCCTGAGATGGTCAAGATGCAGCAGGAAATCGAGATGGATCGTGCCAAGGCGCAGGCCGACATGCAACTTGAGCGCGAGAAGATGCAGGCGGACATCCAGCTACAGCGCGAGAAGATGACGATGGAGATGGAACTGCGTCGCCAAGAACTACAGGCAGAGGCCGAACTTCGCGTCGCGAAGGCCGTCACCGATGCCGATATTTCAACTAACTTGCCGAGGGTTTAGATATGGCCAGATTAGATTACACGGGTGGCAGCCGCTCTCAACAGGAGAGAACTTCAGCGGCGAGAGCCTCTGCTGGCATGTCCACAGACGTGGGCGGTGGCTCTTTGCAAGAACAGCATATGGCCAATGTGTATGCTGACCCCGGCCCGTCAGCAATCCAAGTGATACAAGAAAATGTTGCCGCAGCGAATGCCGCTCAGGCTGCCGCAGCAGCGGCTCAGGTCCAAGCCAACATAGAGGCCGCCGCTCAAGAGCGGGCGCGTCGGGCCGCACAAGCGCAGGCGATGACAGTCGGCACTCCAGAGATGGGCTTTTCTCCGGGCATGCTCGCAGAGGGTGTTAACCCCGCCGGAATGTACGCACGATATGGTGCAAACGCGCCAGCGGTCATGCAGTTTGCTGAGGCACCTACTTTTGGCGGCCTCTCGACCGGCGTTTTGGGCGCACTTGGCTTTAACACGGCGCAAAGTCATTTGCAGGCAGGCACCGGCCAGCCAGTAATGGATGCGTCTGGCCGTGTGCGTGGCGCTCTCAGCACCGGCCCGTTTGGCAGCACTGTTTATTCTGGCACGCCGATCCCCGGATATGAGGGGCCGTATGCAGAGTTGATTGCGCCGTCTGTGGGTGTGTCTGACGACCAGCCGCAGATAACGTCAACCGTCACCAACCCGGCGACGGGTCGCGAGGAGTGTCCCGACGGGTACATCTTCGATGAAGACCTGAACGCCTGCCGCCTCGACACACGCGGCGGCACAACGACAGCGCCAGATGCACCAGCAGCGCCCGGTGTTCCCGGCGCGCAGTATGCGAGGATGGGACTGCTAGACGTGGCCCCAGAGGGCTTGATGGGCTTCCAAGAGCGCTACGGCGCGGGCTTCGGCACACCGTCAGACTTTGGTGCGGCGAACCTTGCTTTCCGTCAGCAAGGTGCTATATCTCCAGAATATTATCAGACACCCCCGAAACTGACAGGGTACACATTGCTGGGATGAACGAGGGCAAGACACGGCAGCGACAGGCTCGCGCCGAAAAAGCCGCGGCACTGCTGCGAAACGAACTTTTTGTTGAGGCGTTTGAGTTCCTCGACGAGCAGTTTGTCGACGCTTGGAAGACATCCGGCATCGACGATGAAGAGGCACGCGAGAAGCTATTCCAACTGATGCAGGCACTTAACGCAGTCAAGGGGTACTTCCAGAGCGTTGTCGAGGATGGTAAGCTGGCACAGGCGCAGCTTGACGAATTTAAGCGGTACAGCCGCGTAAACTAGGAGTTTTTTTATGTCCGACAATCCGCAAGGAACCGGCCCGATTTCTTTTAATGATGCAGTTTCTCTTCTGAACACACCCGCACCGGACACCGTGACAGAAGAGCAGGTCGAGGCACAAGAGCCTCAACAGCCTGAGACCGAGGCGTATGAGCCGGAGGCGGAGAACGCAGACGCGACCGTCGAAGAGGATTACGAGGAGGACGATGAGGGCGAAGACGCCTACGAGGCGGATGACGATGACGAGTACGAAGAGGAGCCTGTCCAGACCTACACCGTGAAAGTGGACGGTCAGGAACTAGAGGTAGACCTTGACGAACTTCGGAGTGGTTACTCGCGGCAGCAGGCGTACACTAAGCGTTCGATGGAGTTAGCCGAGCAGCGCAAAGCCTTTGAGGTGGAGCAGGCTGAGACGAAACAACTTCGAGACGCTTACGCGCAGCAACTTGATCAAGTGGCTGCCCAAATCCATCAGGCAACCCATCAGGAACCTGACTGGAGAGCATTGGCCGAGACGATGACCGAACGTGATTTGTTTCTGGCGAAGACCGATTGGGACCAGCAGAAGGAATACCAGAAGCAGGTCGAGGTCGAACGTCAGCGCATTGCGTCGGAGCAATCTCGCGAGCAAGAGCAGAACCTACGCAAGCACTTAGAAGTGCAGCGTGGCGAAATGCTTAACCGCATCCCTGCGTGGCAGGATGAGGACACTCGCGACGCAGAGCGCAAGGAAGTGATTTCCTACGCTCAGAAGCGGATCGGGTTTAGTGAAGAGGAGGTTGCAAACGCATCTGATGCGCGCGCGATCGAACTTCTCTACAAGGCGTGGCGTTGGGACCAGCTTCAAGACAAAGCCCCCGCCGCCAAGAAACGCACCCGCAAAGCACCGAAGATGGCCAAGGCAGGGCGACCAAAGACCAAGCGCGAAGTTGCTACCCGTTCTCAGCGTGATGCCCGAAAGCGCTTTGAAAGCGCCGGAACGGTGGACGCTGCTGTTGAGTATCTAATGGGCCGAAAGTAGCCCGCAAAGAAAGGAAAAGGTTATGACAACCTTCGCAACCGCCGCAGCAATCGGCGAACGTGAACAGCTTGCCGATGTAATTTATCGGATCGATCCCGCAGAAACGCCAATATTTTCAAATGTTAAGAAGGAAACTTCTAACGGCATCTTCACCGAGTGGCAGGTTCAGGAATTGGCATCAGCCAGCACCTCGAACTATCACAACGAAGGTGCAGACACGGCAACCGCTGCGGCCACGCCGACAGCGCGTGTGGGTAACTACCACCAGATCAGCAAGAAGGTTACTTTGCAATAGCCTCACTGGTCCGTAAGGATCAGCAGCAAACCGGGTTAATTGCTGGGAAGCCCTAACGTAAAGCCGAGGGTAATCAGCAGCCAAGCCCCCTAAATCGGGGGAAGGTTCAACGACTAGGCGTAAGCCGTACCGATCAAGCGATTGGGAAATGCCCGGCCCCTCATTAGAGGGTGAAGATATAGTCTCATCTGCGTCGAAAGGCGTAGCAGCCGAAAGGCGGTTTGGGGTTAGCGCCCTCAAGCGAAGGTAAATGATTTGCTACTAGTGGTACACTTGACGCGGTAGACACCGCCGGTCGTGAGCGTGAACACAACTACCAGAAGGTGCTGAAGGCACTGGAACTGCGTCGCGACATCGAAAAGATGATTGGCGACACAGACGTTGCTCGCTCTTCTTCTGAGCCACGCAAGTCGGCGTCGCTGTCTTGCTGGATCACCAACGGCTCTGTTGGTGCTAGTGCTGGTGCTTTCGCCACTGGCGACGGTACTGACGCCATCACAAACGGTGACGACCGCGCACTGACGCTCGCCCTCATTGAGGACGCGCAGCAGGACGCTTGGACCGACGGTGGTAACCCACGCATGATGGTCATGTCGGCCACTAACAAGGCGAACTTCTCGGACCTGTCCGCGACTGGTAACCTTGTCAGCAACGACGTGAACATGACCGCTGCCAAAGAGGTCTCCTATGTCGGCTCGACTTCGGTCTTTATGGGCGACTTCGGTACCGTTGAGGCGACACCGTCTCGTCAGCTTGGGAATGACCGTATCTTCCTGATCGACCCGGACTTCGTGTCACTCTGCACGCTTAACGGTCGTAACTTCCTTGAGGAAGATTTGGCCAAGACTGGCGACGCAACCGACACGCACATCCTGTGCGAGTGGGCGCTCAAGCCAACTGCTCCGAAGGCGCACGCCGCGATCTTCGATCTCAGCGGTTCCTAATCTAGCAAGGGGGCGGCTTCGGCTGCCCCCTTCTCTATGAGGGCAAAATGAAGAGATACCTTTACACCGACCCGCGCACCCGCAAGGAAGTCACCCTGCAACAGAACAGCGACGGGTCTTCTGTTATTGAACAGCGGCAGGAATTTGGCGGCCTGCTGAAACTTAACAAGCAGATGTCGGGTGACTACCAGCCCGGCTCAATGATCGGCAACACGCAGCGTCACATGCAGCATGTGGCGGAAATCCCAAACGTGGTGTACAATCACTTGCTGGAGAAGTTTGGCCCGATGCGCGAAAACCCAAAGGCGTGGAAGGCTTGGCTGAACGACAGTGAAAACCGGGCATTCAGAACGGGCGGCGGACATTTATAATGGCGATTTCGACCTACACCGAATTGAAGACGGCAATAGCCAACTTCCTCGCGCGTGACGATCTGACCAGCGTCATCCCCGACTTTATCCAACTTGCCGAGGCGACGATGTCTCGCGAACTGGAGACACGGTCTCAGGAGAAGCGCGCCACGGCAACGCTGACCAGCGGCGACGAATACATTGCGCTGCCAACAGACTTGCGCGAGGTGCGCGAGGTCAAGCTGAACACGACACCGCTGACGGTCCTGACCTATTACAGCCCGGTCGCGCTGGACAGCAACTTCTCATCTGGCGGCGTCGGCAAGCCAAAGGGCTTCAGCATCATCGGCGACGAGATGAAGATGCGTCCTGTGCCGGACGACAGCTACACCGCCGAGATTATCTATATCGGGTCGATCACGGCGCTGTCCGACAGCAACGCCACAAATAATATCTTGACCCGCTCGCCGGATGCCTACCTATACGGATCACTCGCAGAGGCGTATGCTTACCTGCTTGATGAACAGCGTGCGTCGCAGTATCTGCAACGCTTCAACCTCGCCCTTGAGCAGATCAAGGTCGATGAGCAGCGCGCGCATTACGGCACGGGTTCGCTGCAAATCAGCAGCATTTACGCCCGTCAAAACGCAGCAGTGGAGAGTTAAACAATGTCTGCAATGAGTGATTACTTAGAGAACAAAATCCTAGATCACGTTCTCGGAACAGCGGCTTACACCCACCCATCGACGGTCTACATCGGGCTTTCGACCGGGTCGTTTGCTGACGACAACAGCGGCACCGAACTGAGCGGCAGCAACTACAGCCGTGTGGCGGCTGCGTTTGACGCGGCAGCGTCTGGCACGACCGACAACACCTCGGCGATTGAGTTTGCTGCGGCGACAGGGTCGTGGGGCAGCGTCTCGCACTTTGGTATATTCGATGCGGCGTCAAGCGGGAACTTGCTTATTCACGGCGCGTTTACCACAGCGAAGACAATCGCATCGGGCGACGTTCTGAAAATCGCAGCGGGTGATCTCGACGTTACAGCAGCGTAGGTGCTGTTATGGCGATCACGAAGCCGAACCTAGATCAGCTTACCGGATCGATTGACGCCTTTGTCGGCTCTTTCGATACGGACGCTGATCTGCTTCGTGCGGATTTCACCAAAGAGCCGACTCTTGAAGAACTGGACAGCATTGTCGGCAGCCTCGACAACGCCGACACCTTTGGCGATCTCGACAGCCTCTCGTTCGACTTCTTCTCTGTCGCGGCCAGCGTAACCGGCGCGGCGAGCGTCAACGCGCAAATCCAGTTCAGCGTCCCGTTTGACGGCGCTGCGGCGATTGCAATCACGCAGTCCACAGACGCGCAGCGCGTCCAGCATATGTCCGGTGCCGCCAGCGTTGCGGTCACGACAACGGGCGACGCCAAGCGCGTCCAGTTTGTTGACGGCGCGGCCTCCACTGCGGTCACGGCAACATCTGGGGCTGACCGGCTTCGCGGCTTTGATGCGGCGGTATCTGTTGCCGCCACCACCGCCGCAGCCTTTGGGCGCGTCAGGCCGTTCGACGCATCAGTCACCGGCGCTGCGTCTGTTGCCGCCACCGCAGCGTTTATCGCGCGGATGGATGGAGCCGCAAGCGTCGCAATCACGGTGACATCCGACAGCGACCGCATACGCGGCTTTGACGGTGCCGCCAGCGTCGCTGTGACGGCCACTGGCGCGTGCCTTGCCGTCTTCTTCGATACAGGTAGCGCAAGCGTGTCTGTGGACGCCACAGGCGCTTCTGTGGGCGTTTTCGTCATGTCCGGTTCCGCTGACGCATCAATGTCTGCTACAATGCGCGGCAAGGTGTTGGGCGAGGACTGGTCAGAAGTCGCCGACGGCACAGAGACTTGGACAGATATCGCGGCAGGCTCTGAGGTCTGGTCGCAAGTATCTGTAGGCAGCGAGGTTTGGCACCAGCAATGATACAGTTTGGCGAGTTTCTACCAGATCAGCCCGATTACTCGAACCCCGGCGTCACGAAGGCCGAGAACGTCATCCCTGCGGCTGGCGGTTATCGCAGCCTGCCTGAGTTCGTTGCGTACTCCGGCGCGGCAGACGCGGACATAAACGGCGTGTTTGCGGCTAAAGACAACACCGGCAACGTCAAGCTGTTTGCGGGCGACACAACCAAAATCTATGAGTTCGACAGCAGCGACAGCAGCCTCGACAATATCTCAAAGTCCGGCAACTACACATTGACTGCGCCGGAAGAGCGGTGGCGGTTCGTGCAGTTTGGCACTGACGTGATCGCAGTCGGCGGCATTGGTGTGCCGCCGCAGCGCTACACGCTCGGCACCAGCAGCCTCTTCGCCGATCTGGCTGGCTCACCGCCGGACGCTGACTTCATTGCGGTGGTGCGCGATTTCGTGTGGCTGGGCAACGTAGAGGATGGGTCGGGCAACCGCCTGCCGTACCGCGTCCAGTGGTCGGGCTTCAACGACATCACAAGCTGGACCGCTGGCACTGAGCAGTCCGACTTCCAAGACATACCTGACGCTGGCAACATTACCGGGATGGTCGGCGGTGAATACTGCACGATCCTGATGGAGCGCGCGATTGTCCGCGCCACCTACTCCGGCCCGCCGCTGATCTTTCAGTTCGACAAGGTCGAGACGGCGCGCGGCTGTCAGGTGCCGGGGTCGGTCTGCAACATCGGCCACACTGTCTTCTATCTGAGCGACGACGGCTTCTATGCTTTCGACGGCCAGCGGTCTCAGAACATCGGCGCCGAGAAGGTGGACAAGTTCTTCTTCGACGACTTCAATATCGCGCACAAGGACCGGATGACATCAAGCGTCGACCCGCAGAACCAGATCGCGGTCTGGTCCTATGTGTCGAACAGCAGCATCGACGCCAAGCCCGACAAGCTGCTGATCTACAACTACGCCATCGGGCGCTGGTCCACCGCCAACGTGCAGGCCGGTCTGATTGCGCCGATGTTTACGCCAGCCTACACGCTGGAGCAGCTAGACACGATCAACACCAGCATCGACGCGCTGCCTGCGTCGCTTGACAGTGCGCTGTACAAGGGCGGGCAGTTCCTCTTCGGCGGCGCAGTCGGCAACAAAATACACACCTTCACCGGCGACCCGCTCGCGGCAACCATTGAGACGGCGGAAGCCGGGCTGGCGACCGGCAAGTTCAATATGATCACGCGCGTCTATCCGTATCACGAGGGCGGCAGCGTCACGATGCAGATCGGCACGCGCGGGCTGCACTCCGATACAACGACATTCACGACGGCGCAGTCACCGAACACTGACGGCTTCGCGCCGTTCAGGGCGCAGGGCCGGTATCACCGCGCGCGCATGAACCTGAGCGGGCAGTGGTCATTCGCGCAGGGTATGGACGTCGAGGCGAGGCAGGTGGGCAGGCGATGACGACGCGCGTCAGTAACTTCCGCATCCTCAACCCGATCCTCGCGACAACGCGGGAGGTCGCCGAACTGCTTAACCGCACGATTAACGGCGGGTTGAATAGCTGGGATTATGTGACGCTGTCTGCCAGCGTTACCGAGACAACAAAGACAGACCCGCGCTTCTCAAAGGAAAGCGTGGTGTTTTTTACGGCGATCAACGGATCGCCGGAGCATCATCAGCCGTTTATCAAATCGACCTCCACTGATGGGACGATGAAGATTGGACACAAGAACCACGGCCACGCACAGGAATTCGCCTACCTTATTGTTGGGTGAGTATCGTATGAGTGAACACTGGCAGCGCTGCAAGCGCTACATTGAGGACGCGCTGGAGTATGCTGGCGGGTCGCACACGATAGACGACGTGGCCGTCGCTATAGCCGAGGGGAAAGCCCAGTTCTTTCCTCTGTCAAGGTCTGCTATAGTGACTGAGATAGTCGACTACCCGCAGAAGGCGATGTGCCGGATTTGGCTTGCGGGCGGCGACTTAGACGAATTAATGCAAGCGGAGGTTGCACTCAGTGCGTGGGCCAAGACGCAAGGGTGCGACGGGATGGAGATCATCGGGCGTAGGGGTTGGTCTCGCACATTAAAAGATTACCGCGAAAGCGCGGTGGTACTGATGAAGGATTTTAGTGATGAGTAAAGGCGGCAGCACGACAAGGACGGTGACGAGCCAGACCGGAGCGCCGGAGTACGCGCAGCCGTTTCTGGAGTTTCGTCTTTCTGAGGCCAAAGAGATGTACGGCTCGCCGCAGCAGTTCTACCCCGGCGCGACAACGGTTGGCTTCTCTCCTGAAAGCGA
>Ga0099849_1000461_pt1 | contig 18845 bp, 5 predicted proteins | sample CB_VirMetaG_4_FD_78177 | JGI IMG/M metagenome (GOLD analysis project Ga0099849, IMG submission 78177) | Freshwater to marine saline gradient viral communities from Chesapeake Bay - CB_1508_1M Viral MetaG | ecosystem: Environmental > Aquatic > Marine > Coastal | place: USA: Chesapeake Bay... | reverse complement strand
CATAATCATAATACTCAGATCTTTGGCCATTATCAAAGGTAAAGTTGGCAACGATGTTCTTATCACCAACAACAACTGCAGAAACTTCCCCAGTTACGCCAGAAGATTCAAAGGTTACCGATTCACCAACTACAAACCTAAGATCGTTCTTGTAGACGATATCAACATTAGTAGCTGCAGAAGTTACGACTCTTGCAACAGCTCCACTTGTTTGGCCTGTAACCAGTTCACCCTGGATAGAATCGGTAAGATCAGAAGATCTATTTACAAGAGCAATATTTGGAAGAGTGGGTGCTGCAGCTGCACTAGATTCAAAAACGGCATGAACTCGAAGACCATCAGGAACGTTCAATGAAATTTCATTGTCCTGAACTCTAGTTCCATAAATTTGACTATATGTCAGACCATCATTAAAGTTGGTTGTTGCAGCACCAGAATAATCATACTTGGATCTGTTTACGATCAGTTTTGTACATCTTGAAAGATTTTTGGTTTGAGAAGTGACACTTGTCTTCTTCAGAGTTGCTATAAGGATAGCATTTGTGTCGCTTGCTTTATCAAGTCCAACGAGAGTAGCAGTTTTGAAAGTAGTGTTAAATGTTAGTTTCTGAGAATTTAGAGTTTCTACCGTTCCATCAGAGTATACCAGATTATATCTTTCTTCATCAAACGGTTGGAAGAACTGATCAGTATCAGAAATGGTTACGGTAGCTCTGTTAGAAGCAACGTTTAAAGTAAACTGTCTTCTAATTTGAATCTCTGCGGAAGACAAATCTACGTTAGAGACATAAGAAGAAGGAAGTCTTGATGCGAGACTTGATCTATTTCCATTTACAATTCTTGGTCTGATCAGAGAAAAATCACTTGTTTGAATTTCACTAGTTGTTAATCCACCGTCACAAACTCCAGATACTGAAGCACCAAGAGAGACAAGAGTTAATGTGGATCCATCAGCTGCAACAGAACCAACTCTGTTAAATGTTGGATCCGAGAATCCAGTTCTATTATATGTAACAATATCTCCAGTCTTGATACCAACAGAGAATCTGTTGCCAGGAGCGGTTACAATACCAGCAGTTCCTACAGTAAAGTTTGTTCCCGTAGGAGCAAGTGAGAATCTGTTTGAAAGAACAGTGTCCGCATTGAAAGTATTGATACCAACATTCTGATAGATTGATTTGATATCGTCGAAAGAATACTCCCTAACAGAAGTAACAACAGTTGTCTGTTCAATTCCATTGATAATGATTGGTTCATCAACGATGAACTGGCCACTCGTTGATGTGAGAGTCAGACTCTGAGAGGCTGATACATCACTCTTCAGATATCCTCTTGCACCACTTCTTGCACCTTCGATTAATGCTGGTGTGGTTTGAGTCGTATCTGAACTTACAGTGACAGTTGTAAATGTTGCCAGGTCATACAGATACAGATCATAGTTTGAAGCATCATTTGCATAAGCAGCAGCTTCTAACTTGTAATCATATACTTTTGCGTTACCAATCTCAATACCAGCTGCACTTGAACCAGTGGTGCCTATTCTTTCACTTCTAAGACTTACTGTTGCGGTTGTACCAAAACCAACAACAGGAGATCCATATGCATTATTAATTTTAATATAATTTACACCATCAAAAACGAAAGAAGCTGAACTTTCGGTTTTTGTATCTCTTGGTTTTGGTACATCAATATAACTCGTGTTTAACTTCTCAATATCAAATCCTCTTACATATGCTTTACCTGGTGACACCGAATAAAGCATTAAGTCATCACTAGGAACTCCACCTTGAGCAGTTTTCTGAGATGGTGAATAGATACCACCATTACCCTCTTTATTATTAAGAGATTCTTGTACAGATACTTGGAATGGTTTTACATAGTAATCACCACTCTCATCATAAGTTCTTCTTGCTAACTCATCACGGATGAGATTATAATCAGTTTTCTTAACAAACTTTTGTAATTCTCCATTTTCCAACCTCATCAATTCAACAAAGTTCTCATCATTGAACTCTGTTAGACTCTTTTTAATCAGAGTCGTCTTAATTTGAAATCTGTCTGCACCAGGAGCTGCAAAGTTGTTGAATCCCTTTGCGTTATCAAACAGACTTGAATCATCATATGCAGTTACAATATTTTCACTGATCAACAAACCAACTCTGTAATTTGGAGTTGCATCATACTGATCAAGAATTACGGTTTGAGATCCAACACTTACAAAGAATCCACGGATAAAATATACACCATCTTGAATAGATGCGGCACAACCAATGGAAGTTGCATTGTTGGGAATACAAGAAGCAAATGCATTGTTAGCAGTGATTCTCGATAACCCATATTCAATATCAGAATTTGTGATTAGATTTTCACCATTCTGGAAAGTTTCGCTTGTGAAGTCTTCACCAGACTTTGAATACTTTACATATAAAGTATTGTTTCCTCTATCAGAGTTATTAGCCAACACATAGTTGACAACAGTGGCTTCTACCCCAGAAGACTGACCTCTAACTACTTTACCAACCAGTTTGTCAAGGTACTCTGAGAGTGGAACTCCCAGAAAAGTATCACTAAGTTCTACAGCGTAATAAAGTGGATCGTATGCGATTTGTCCTGGAATGACCATCGCACCTTCTTTGAAGAAGTGCTGACCAAACCTTTCAATTTGATTCTGAAGAATTGTCTGAAGAGTTGTTAACTCTCTCGCCTGTACTGGACTAGCGGGTTTAAATAATACCCTGTTAAAGTTCTTATCCTCATTAAAATCATCAAAATAAGGAGAAACGTTAAGGTTAGTCTCTTGGGGCATTTTCTTAGAACTCTAATACGATTTTGATGTCTTCTTTCTGGCTGGCGCTGCGCTGAATCGCTGCCCTGTTATCTATGTATAAGATCTCACCAGAATATTTTTTGACCTCTGGTTGAGCAACACCTTCAACAAAACTCTGGCCAAGTTGTACCAGAGATGTACCAACAGTTGTTGCCGTTCCAGGATTAGCGGAAGTACCAAAACTTGTATTGATACCAAGTGCATTTCCACCAGTCTGACCACTAATAATATAAGTTCCACCAGCGCCAATTTGGGATGTAAAATCTACCAATCTAAATCCATATGTGGTTGAACCGAGTCCAACTGGATTGTAGAGTTTAAGAACACCAGTCGAAGAATCCCAGTTTGCAACATATCCAACTGCAGTGGATCCAACGCCAATTTGCTGATAAACTGGAGTATCAACCGTGTAGGTTGTATCCGCAATATCACCACCGTTGACAGATTCAAGTTTAAGTGCCAACAAAGCACTAGCTCTAGACTGTTCTAAGAGACTTCCTGATGGAGTCAGTGGATTTTTAACAACACCTACTCTAGCAAAGTCGTTTCCAGTGATAAAGTCTGGGTTAGATGAATCATTTTCATATCGTGAATAAAGAAGAACCCTAAATGCACCCAACTCGGTGTAAACGTCATTGCCATGACCACCTACAGGTGGGATTGGAACTTCAAATTGAGCTACGGATGTTGTTCCAACACCAACCGCAGAAAGTCCAGAGATAGGACCACCAGTTTCTGCTCCAGGAGCTCCTGGATAGAACTGAATTGTTCCTCTGGTGTATCCTCTGCCACCATTAGTAACAGAAACCGAAGATACCTTACCCTGGTTATCAACAGTTACACTGGCTTTACCACCAGTACCATCTCCGAGAATAGGAATATTTGTAAAGGTTGTACTGATTGGTTGATATCCACCACCAGCATTAACAATTAATGCGGTCTCAATCTTGCCGTCAACGGAGTTGTTCTTAACGTCTGCAGTATCACCTGTTCCCCAGTCTGCAGGAACAGGAATGAAATCAATAGAGTCAAACTTTACAATATCAGTAGGAGTGATAGTATAAAGATATTTCCAAACATAACCATCTCCACTGGAACCAGCTGATCTTGGTTCTAAATCTGTGAAGGTTGGTTCATCAAGAGATTGTCTTCCAGATGGATTGTCTGGATTTTGACCATTGTTGATGCAGACGTAAACTTTAAATTGACTGTTTACAACATAATATTTTGCATCATACAAATTAGTTGATGATGTTTGTGGACTTAGATTATCTCTTGTATAAGTATCCTTATACATTTCATAGACCGTACCCGCAGTCCAGGTATACTTTCTAACCATCCTCTTTACATCACCACTCGCAAGCTTTTTAAGTGCGATCATGGTGTCATAGTCATCATTATATTCTCTGAACCCATCTTTGGGAGCAGGAGTATTAGAATTCCAATCGGTAGTGCCATATCCAGCACCAACATCACCAGAGTTTGGCAATCCAATAAAAGTATAATAGGACTGCTGCGTATTTGCCACACCAGCGACAAAATTCGCAGCATTTAATATCCTAAATTGATCTGAGATAATCGCAGGCATTTTTATTAGACTTTTTGTTTATTTATGAAGTCTCGCTGAAGTCATTATAATTTTCAGTAACCGAGTTCACACGGTATACAACTGGGGCTGTAGTAAGACCCGTATATCCGTTTTGATTATTAATAGTGAATGACTTAGGATCGGTTACAGATCTGTTGAAGGAATAGAATCTTCCCCAACTGTAGTAACCAATTCTAGGTGACAAACTCGTTGTGCCCAGTCCAGCGAGAGACTGAACGTTGGAGTATACAGTTACAATACCTGAAGATGAAGTTACAACTTCATCTGCTCTGAATACGTTATCAATGAAGGTGGTTCCAATACCAATTACACTAGAATCAACGTTGATTGAGGTAAGTCCATTACCAACCACAGAACCATGAACAACAAAATAGTAACCAGCAACGATTCCACTCTTGGTAATGTTTCCAAATGCAGCCTGATCAAGGAATGGATCAGAATCTAATTCAAATTTGACCATTGGACTATCAGTTCCAATGCCAGTTGAACTTGTTCCAATACCGATAACGGTTCCCCAGTCACCGTCACAATCAGCACTTGTAATAGTTTCAATCACAACAGGTTCCACAGAAATCAGAACCTCAACTGGTGTGTTTGGATCATATCCAAATCCACGTTCACTTAAATTAAGTGATGTAATAGTTCCTGCGACAGAAACAGTGGCTGTTGCAGCAGCAGAAACTGTTGCAAATTCACTGTATAGAATGTTGGATGAAAGTCCAACGGTTACCAGTTTGTTATCACCAAATGCAAGTCCATTGAAATCTGTTGATACACCAACGGATCTTTGATACCAATGAGTTCCGTTAAAGGAGTTCATTACATTTCCAGTCTGACCAACAGCAACCCAAACGTTGTTCTGATAATGTACAGAATTAAGGTTGAATGTTGATCCAGAAGAGACAACAGACCAAGTTAAACCATCATCGGTTGATCGAATAATGGTTCCAGCTGCACCAACAGCAATCCATGCATTGTTTCCATGATGAATATCATTAAGTCTAGTTGTAATTGAAGTTGTAGTAACTCCAGACCAGACCTCACCACCATTAGATCTCAAAAGTTCACCATTATTACCAACAGCAATAAAGGTATTTGCATTATTTGCAACACCGTGAAGATCTTGTACAGAATACTTATTAGCAATAATAAATCCTGTTCCAATTCCCAGAGGACCGTCTTGGGAGAACAAAATAGTTCCACCTGCACCAACTGCAACAGCCTTTGTAGAACTTGTTGCAACATCATTCAAATCTTGTGAGATAGTGCTGTCTGTAAATTCATAAATGAATCCATTCAGAGACCTACTGTAAATTACAGACTTGGTGTAGCTTCCACCGCGATCAGTACTTACTGCAATTGTTCCCCCAAGCCCAACGGCAATAATATTAGTTGCAAGTCCAACTACACTAAAGAATGTGCCGAATCCAGTTGCGGTAGAAGAACTCCAAGTAATTCCGTCTGTAGATGAGTTGATTCCAGAAGTACTTCCAACAGCAACGAAGATACCAATATCAGTGTAATCAACATTTTGATATTCAATATCGGTATTGGAGTCGGATGTGGTCCAAACTTTACCAATTTCTTTAACTTGTGGAATTGTACTTGCAAATGAAACTGTGGGAACAGTGTCATAACCAGCACCAGGATCAGTGATTGTCAATGCAGAAATAGTTCCACCAGCAGAAACTGTGGCCGATGCATCTGCGGCATCAACGTTGTTTTCCTTCATAATCTTGATAGATCCACCGAGAACAGTGTTTCTATCAGTTCTATTATCATATGCACTAAACAGTGGGAAAGCATTCTCAACGAAGATTACATCGGATGAAACACCAACATTTTGAATGATTCTTGTGTTTGGTTGTACCTTTGCAATCAGAGAAGTTCTTGATTTTGGAAGAGCCTGATTATTAAGAATCAAATCACTTGTCTGTTTCTCCCATGAAAGTCTTCTCGTAAAGGCAGTACTAGTGTTAATACCAGCACCACCATAAAGGTTGGTTTCTGCCTTTTTAACACCAGTAATTTCTGTTACTCTTCTCGAAAGTTGTGCTGCAGTGTTACCATTTCTCTGCAGTGTCAGTTTATCACCAATCTTTACAGTTGGGAATGGAGTTCCAGAATCTACATCATCATTAGATCCTCTAAAGAATAGAATTTGTAATTTACTACCTGCCTTTGGAGCTTCAGTGAATTCAATCTGTGTTCCACCAGCAAAAATGTAATTTTCTCCTGGTTTTTGAAGAACATCATTCAGGAAGACTAACAGGTTGTTGGCAACATCAATCGAAGTATCATTTGTGTCAATGTTAATAACTTCGGTAGTAACAACAGTTCTTGTCAGTGTGAATACTCTTCTTCCACCGTCAAACTTATCGGCGAAACTATCAAGTGGTAAGAGTTGACCAAAACTAAATCCAGCAAACTTATCATCAATTCTACTGTTTACAGTAAATGTAAATGCACTGAAACCAGCACCTGCGTTTGGATCCGTTGGGATTCCAGCGACTGTCAATACGTCACTATTGTAGTAACCAATACCTCTATTAGTAATGTTGAAATCAATAATACTTCCACCAGTACCAACTGTTACATCAGCCACAAATCCACTACCTTGACCACCAGTAAAACTCATGTTTGAGTATGCTGTTGGTACACCAACGATAATAATTGGTGGGTTTGTGCTAGCATATCCAGAACCACCACTGGTTGTTGTGATACCAGTAATTGTTCCTGCAGACCCAACAGTTGCACTAAGAACAGCTGTTGAACCAATACCAAGTGGGTTGAGAACTTGAATATCAACTGGACCAGATCTATATCCAGAGCCGCCACCAGTTACAACAACAGATTCAATAGAACCAGATCCATTAATAACAGCAGTTGCAGCAGCTGCAACCAGATTCTGATATCCAGAACCAAATCCAACTGTTACGTCACCAACTCTACCTCCTCTTGGGAGATTGGTTTCACTGGTTCCTGTAAAGAAGACGGATGCTCCAATTCCAGATCCAGTTCTTTCATCCATTGTAAAGTCAATAATTGGTCTCTGAACAATGTTATTGATCAGAATCAATCCGTTGTTAATTACTTCACCAGTACCACCTCCACCACTAATCGTGGTAACGATGCCAGTTACATCTTGATCATCTTGAAGAAGTGTGAATGTTTTACCAATTCCAGTGAATTGATCGGAAATATCATCGAAGATAAAGTTTGTAGTTGGATCCTTTCTACCAAATACACGACCACTAAATGTAGAAGAAGTGCTGATGCCAGGTTGTAAGGTACTTACGCCAGTTGGTCCATATGGAGCAGAAACAAAGTGAAGTACATCCTTAACAATGTGGAAGTTACCACCTCGTACCGTAACTGCAGCTCCAACAGTGTGTGCAGCAGCTACTGTGCCAAAGAGTCCACGATCGACCGTGAGAACATTTGTAGATCCAAATCCGACAACACCAACTTGGAGAATCTCATTATCAATGTTAAAGAGATCATTTGATGTGATTGATGTGATTCCAGTAACTTTGATAGTTGTGGATCCAACTCCAATTGGTTCATCAAGAGTTACATCGATACCTCTCTTGAAGAGTGGAGATTGAACAATACCATCAATATCAATGACAACTCTCTTGTCTGGATTAAGAACATCAAATGAATGACTTGTTCCAGATCCAACTGCGCGGAGCAGAAGTGGTTCGTTATTTGTAACTGCGGTGTTCAATCCAGCCAGAGAGAATCTGTTGTTATCAATCTTGATCACATAGACTTCTGCAGGCATGAATGACGTGGAGACACCACCAAGAACCTTGTTAGTGGTTATAATACCAACTCTGTTGTTACCATATACATCACCAGGATCGTACTTAATTCTCTCACCAGTCTGGAAGTCGTGGTTGTTGATTCTAATGATAGAAGAACCAACAGAAATAATGTTGGAGTCCGATCCATCAAAGACTTTGTTGAACAAAACAACGCTACCATTTGTTCTAGTAAGTTTGAAAGTCGTTAATCCAACAACTTCTGCACTTGTGGTAGTTCCAATACCAGTAAACTGATCTGCAATATCATCAATAAGATCAACTCTATTTGATTCAACATTAATGAATGTGGAGATCTTCTTATTCTGGAGAGTAATGAATTTGGAAAGACCATTAGTTAGAGTTTCCTCTCCAGCGAAATCAAAATCATCTCTGTTGTAGAAAGATTTAATATTATCAATATTAACCTGAAGAGTGGTGTCACTTGTTGGTGCTCCCATTTCCAAAGTGTTGCTTCTACCAACTCCAGCTGTAGATGTAGAAATTACGATAAGATCTGAGAAGTTTTTATAACCAGTTGGGTGAACAATACTCTCTACAGCATCCTTCCACTCTTTCTCCTGAACTTCACTCTTAATTGAATAAGAGAAGTTTTGGTAGTAATCATTATCTTCAATCTTTTGGAAGTCATCTGAAAGTTTTCCAGTGTCTCTCTGCCAACCTTTTGCACGTTTTGCACCAAATCCAACATCAAAGAATTTGTTTGGAGTTTCTACATTTGCAACAGTACCCTCAGCACCAGAAAGGAATCCCTTAATGGTGTCACCAGGACTGATCGTAGCCGTAAGTGATCTTAATCTGACAGTATTTGTCACTGGATCATATCCATCATTATCAAGAACAAATCCTATTCCATCCGATCCGTAAGTTACTTTTTCGCCAAGGAAGAATGCTTCTGGATTTAGTTCGGCGGAGAATGTTGGAAGATCCGACTGTTTGATAACTCTACCAGCACTGTCGTCTGCGTTAAAGGTTCCACCAGTGGTTCCTATACCAGCAATAGAATAGGTAATTTGAGCTGTCGATGGGTTTCTAGTAAGAACTTCGAAGAAAGTATAACCATAATCTTCAGAATTATAACCACCAGTCGATGTCAATGCTGTTGCAAGACCAACACCCTCAACAAAAACTTTATCCCCTACTGCAAATGGGAAGTCAGATCCATCACTTCTCCAACCATTAGTAGGTTGCGTAATCGTTAAGAAGTTTGTATCACCATTTGAACTTGCAGAAACAATACCAACACCGTTAGTGTTTCTAATAGGAACAATTCCTGGTGGGTTTGGAACCTCATTGAATCCTCTACCAACATTAGTTACTTGAACAGAACCAACGGAAGTTCCTTCAAGAGTTGCAACCAATGTAACATCTGGCCTTGATGGAATAGTAAGATCGGGTGCAATAATATAATTTTTACCAGATGTTACAACTCCAACGGCGTTCAGAACGTAGTTGTTGGTAATAGTTACAACAGTTGGAATATCGACCTGTGGTTTAATAGTGTTATCTGAAGGATATTCAAATCCCACATCAATAATTTCCGTTAAGCCAGGTCTTCCGATTGTATCATCATACAATCTTAAGATAGCATTTTTGCCATCTACAGTTTTGATAGTATTAATTCCAGGATTTCTAATGTAATTAACGCCACCAAAATTAACTTTAATCTCATTGATTCCACCACGAGCATCTGTAGAATCGGTAGTGTAACTAAAGGTCGTGATACCAGAAGTTGATGTATAACTTGCACTTTCTGGTTCAGTCGTTACTTGATATCTAAAGTTGGTGTTCGATGTTGTTGTAATACCATGTCTTCCAGAATAAACACTGTCAAGAATGATAATTTTTGATCCATTATTGACACTTGCATCTGGTGTTGCATCTCTCTTAGTTACAGAGATAGAATCCAAATTCTGTGGAGACAGTTTATAATAAAGAGGAGTTGGAACATTCTCAGACAACTTCAGATTTACCAAAGCTCCAGGAGTGCCAGGTGTACCAGTTCTCGTAACTTCAGTACTAATTCCAAATCCCTCATACTTGTTTTCAAAATTCTCATCTTCGAAGAACTCAAGTTTGAAATCTTGTATACTTACATCAGAAACTGCAAATCCAATGGTTTGACCTCTTCTGGCTGTAATGTGTGGGTTAATCTTGGAAATAGTGTGAACACCAGATCCAAAACTGGTAATTCCAATAAACTGACCACCAAATTTAATGGAGTCTGTGTAGTTTGTGGACAATCTAAATCTATTATCATCCAATTTCTGAACGTAGTATTCACCTTTGGTAAACAAAGGAGTGATTGGATTTGAAGATGTATAAAGAATCTTGTCACCACTTGCATAATTATGATCAGTAATAGTAATGGTTGATAATGAAGTACCAACACCAACTGCGGAAGTACCGAAGTATTTTGGATCAATTATAGTCTTTCTTGCAAAAGTATCATATTCAAAAGATACTGATTTAGTGGTATTTGGTAGAATGTGAACAGCTACTGTATTACCAGTCTTCAGAGTATGATCTTCTACAGTTCTGAGATTGACATCATATCTCTTTACACTACCAACATAAGACAAATTAGCGGTTTCGAAGAAGTGTTCAACACCATTTTGTTCTTGAACTGGAGTAAAATACAATGAAGTTGATGTACTACCAATTCCAGCCTTAGTAGTGGTGATACCCAATAGATTATCGCCACGATCAACAGCATATACCGTTTGGCCATCTACCAGATTAAACGAATCATTGAGATTCAAATTATTAGATACTGTTAGTGCAATTCCAGTTGGACCTGCATTATATACTAATTTTTGACCAGAAATTAAACCATGATTAGAAATACTAATCAGATTATCGGCAGTTGATCCTGAAGGAGGTAATTGGTGATCTGTTAAAATTGTGCCATCAAAAGCTTTTACTCTCACAATAGTTGTAGTTCCAACACCAGCGACACTCTGTACAACCACAGTTGTACCAATACCAATGGAGTTTTGTGGATTGAAAACAATCTTTCTGTTAGTTGGAGTTGAAAGATTTGTCTTGATACCTACAGTAAAACTAAATCTGCTTTGATCAACAGTAACCGTTTCTCCAGCTTCATGAGATGTCAACAGTCCAGCCACACGACGAACTCTATATTCGTTTTTATCCGCATTAATTGAAAGAACTCTCAGTCTTTCTGTGCCAATACCAATAACATCATCAACAAAAATATTTGGTCTAGATCCAGAGTTTGCAAGAACAAGAGTTGTTGTGATACCAGTTGCACCACTAGTTCCAATTCCAACATCCAATCTTGCCGTTACAGAAGAAACTGCAATTGTTCTTGCACCTTCAATAAACTTAAGTTCTCCAGTACCAATGCCAGTGATAATTACAAGATCATTATTGGACAATCCATGAGCGGTAGATGCAACACCAGTTACTGTTTGATTATCAAATGTAAATGTTACATTGTTGACTTCTGTTTCGGTGTAAGTAAGAGAGGAGATACCTTTTCCAACAAGAGTCTTAACGAGAGCAGAAGCTCCACTTCCACCACTGTTTGTATTATTGAATGAAATACTATCATTTACTTTGTAGTTTTCTCCAGGAACAACTACACTTACAGATCCAATTCCAGTTCTAATAATGTTTCTGACTGCAATCTCGGTGTCGTCAAGATTATTTGTAGTCAGGTAATCGTATGCAGAAGACTTGAATCCAAACTTATATGGATATGTGTTTCTTGTAAGACTACCATCATTTACAAGTGGCAAAGTTTGAATCGAAGATGGATCAAGGTTAAATGAATCAACTTCGTTTTTATATCCATTTAACACATATGGGAAAAGTGGTTCTCTGGTATTTGTAAATGGAGAATCCGAACTATCTGTGGCTTCAATAGTACAGAAGTATGCATAAACACCATCTGGAAACTCTGGAGTCTTACAGAATCTTCCATTGTATTGATCAAGATCTCCATCAGCCGTATAATCCCAGTCATTAATAAAGAATCCTAAAGGATACTTTGATGTTGTTGGTCTATTTGCTTTAGTGCTAAGTGTGTAACTTGGTGTCAACCTACGGACAGTTCCCCCAGTTGGTGAACCATATCCATATGGTCCATAAATGGGACAACCATCATAAGCCCATCCAACAATAGGTGAGTGAGTTAATGTTGTTTTTTCACTAAAATTATCTTCAATGTTATCACCCAAGACAAGTCTCAGTTGTCTTGCAAGGTATGCATGAGAAAATTTGACACCATAATTGTCACTTTGACTTGGTACAATAATACCATCATCATTTTCATTAATAGAATTCTTATATCTTTGTACAACGTCAACTTGCCACTTATTAACTTCTGCATCAAACCTCGCACCATTACCAGAGGTTACAACATTAACCGTGGTATTTTTTTGCGTGTATCCTTTTCCAGAATCCACAATTGAGACACTTGAGATAGTGCCGTTAGAAAGATTGGCTACAAGTTTTGCATATTTACCATCACCAATCACGTTCAATGTTGGTGGAGTAACATATCCACTACCAGAAATTTTTACAAAGGCTTGAGATATTTGACCATCAGTTACAACAACATCAATTAATGCACCAGATCCATTAGAAACCGTTACATTTGGTTTTCTATGTACATTAAATGTATCAGTAACTCCGTACCCAGAGCCAATAGATGTTAGTTGAACTTGAGTAATTTCTCCAACACAAATTGGTCTCAGTACAGGACTAGAAATTGATGTACTGGCTGTTCCAGAGATTGTATTTACAGAAACACTGATATCTGGATACTTAAATGTATGCGTTCCTACACCAATTGATGTCAGATTGACGTACAATCTTTTGTTAAAATCTGCAGTTGATGAAGTAGTGCCAATTCCTGCACTAATAAGATTAAACTTATCATCATCAATCTTACTAACATAATAATTTTGAGTTGTGGAAAGTCCACCAATTACGGTATCGGAAGTTCTATATTCTACAATTTCACCATCAACGAATCCGTGTGCCTTAAAGAAAATGTAATCATTGGCAGTATTAATACCACTTCTGATGTTACTTAAGGTGGTGAAATCGGTTGGTGGGAAAACTGCAGATTCTACTAAAGCTCTTCTATTAGAATATCCAGATCCAGCATTATCAACGATAATCTTATCGATTACATTTCTTGGTGTTGTTGCCGTTAGGGCATTAGTACCTGCGGACTTACTTGTGAGATTAATTGCATTGGATCCAATTGTTGCATTCGCATATGTTTCCATCAATTGAATCTCATTGTCATTCACTTTATGAACATAATAAATTGACTTATCTACAAGTCCGCCAACAGATGCATAATTATCTGCCTTTTCATAATAAACTGCATCACCATTATAAAAAAGATGATTTGCAGAAAAAACAATCTTATTATTAGTGGTATCTACATCAATATCAGCGTTGAATGTTCTCTTGTTTCTAATAGACCTAAGTCTTGCAGAAGCTGTAGCCCCAGATCCGTTACCACCAGTGATGGTTACACTTGGGACTGTTTTAATGTCATAACCACCAGAAACAACTTCAATTGCATTAAAAGATCCATTCTCAACAATTGCATATGCGGTTGCACCAGAACCAACAGCATCACTAATATGAATATTTGGTGGATTAATAATATCATAACCAGAACCACCATTATCAACAACAATATTTTTCAGTGATCCATAGAAAATATCATCACCAGCTCTGTTGGAAAGAATTTCAACACCATTGACAAACATGCCGACGGGTTCATTCTTAAGTTCATATTCAACACTCTTCAAACTTGGAGTAATAGGAAATCTTCTAAAGAAGTTCTGATATTGAACATTTTTACCTACCAGTGCATTTGGAACTAATTCATGAGTTGTTCCAGTACCGACAAGTGTGATGAATCTGTTGGATGATGCATCAAATCTACTCTGAGAAAGTTTAATCGTAGTATCATCAATTCTCGTTACTGCATATGTGGTTCCTGTAGAAAGGCCCGTAATGGCACTAGTTCCTGCAGAAACTGGAGAATATCTAACTAAATCACCACTGTAGAATCCATGATTATTGATTGTGATAGAATTATTTGATACGGCATTAAATTCAAAAGTCTTTCTTCTATTCGTTGCATAGATTTTATATGAGGGCAACGAACCAGAAGCTACATAGTTATATTTTTCATCTCTATCGGTATATGTGTTTTGTACGTTAGATACAAATTTACTTACATCAAATGTTGTAGAATTACTTGATGCAAATGTAAGTTCTTTTCTTACAACATATTTGATAGAAGTGCTCAAACTTCCAGATGTAATACTAATTTTAAATTGATTTGTATTGATAATCTGGTTTACAGTTCCAGAAACATTTGATGGAGTGTTTGAAGAAACATCCAAAAGGGTTACATTATCACCAAGAGTCAACAGATGTGGGGTTACTGTTGTAATCTCATTGGTTACGATATTTACAGATGAGGTATTTGTTGCAATATCTTGAGCAACATCACTCTTTGTTTTTAAATTATGAATCCAAGAATTTAATCTATAGTTTGTAGGAATAGAGACGTTTCCAAGACTTTTAGCCTTTAGAGTATCATTTGCACTTAAGAATCCAATTTCACCCAGATCTGCGCCAGTTACAACAGACGTAAGTCTAAAATAAACTGGTTTTGTTATATCACCATTTTCATAGGAAACAACAGTATCTAAAGATCTAACAAATTGAGTTTCGTCATATGCAGAAGTAATACCTGTTACACCAAAAAACTGAGTTGAAGATCTACTTGTATAAGTAGCAATTCCAACGGTTTGTCCAGTACCAACATACATCGTGCCAGAATCTGGGAATCCCAACGTAGAATCAACTGTAATTACCGTTGCTCCAATTGAAACACTCTCAACGAGAGAAGATGCACCCGTTACCTTAAAGTTACCGTTAACAGAATTTTGACTTAGGCTAATAAGATAATATGGTCTATCGTTTCTTTGATAGTTTTGGATATTAAAGATGGATGCATTAACATCCAGGTTTGATGTTTGATACAGAGTCTGTCCAACAACAGATGTTGCATTCCCACTGATTAATTCTGCAATAACATCAACGGTTACAACATAGTCAGCATCCGATGGAGTGATTAGATACTCGATTGGCTTGATTATTTCTGCATTCTTGCCATAAAGAGCACCAAAGAGAATTTTAATGGCTTCGTCAGTACCTTTGGAAGCATAAAAATCTTTAGCCTGACGCAAAAAGTTAGCTTTATCTAACTTTTCAGTAAGAGTTCTGTCTTCAAATCCAGGCAAAAATTGAGTTTTTGTTTTTTTCCAAAACTCTTGAAGGAATAGGTTACTTAAGTTAATAACCCTAGAGGATGAAATATGTTGTGATGATTCGGATTGGGAAAATACTAGAGTTTCTGGTTGATTTGACTTATGAAGACTCTCAACACCACTAAATCCACGGATACAACCAGTAAACGTGTTTGTAGTTACACCAGTATATGTAATGATCTCATCATCAATCTTTAAAAGACCATATTCTTGAGGCCATCCTTTTGTGGACTCAACGGTGATTGTTGTGTCATACGATCTTACTGTGCCAACTGTGGTTGTAAACCCAGTTAAAGCATATTCACCAGAAAAAGTCTCTGCTTTCTGATATTCGTTGAAATTTGTAATAATATCAATAGATCCACCTTGAAATTCTTGCGCTTTATAGTATTCACTCAAGAATTCGATAAAAAGCGGATTATCTTCAGATACGAAGCTTGGTAATTGACTTCTAACGATCTGATTGATCTGGACTTTCTTGGAGGCGGTGTCGATCATTACTGTCTAATATATTTTCCGTTTAAGAAGCTGGAAGTGGAAATGAATCTAGTGCCAGAAGTGTCTGCACCTGTTGAAATAACGTCTTCAACTGTACTAATAACGGTTTTTGCAACCGAGAATTGTACATATAGATCTTTCAGACCAATTACGTCATTAGACTCTGGTATCGCCTGAATTTCAATGATGTCATTATCTTTTACAGTCGATATAATCCTTATTGTATCTATAAGGATTTCACCAACATCATATTTGACCGTACCTGTATTAGTAATAACAACCTCTGGCTCACCAGTTGTGCCTAATCTGAATGCAAACAGTCTACCTGTAGTTTCATTTACATATTGATCTGCAAAATAGAGGGTTCCACGAACACCATCAACTTGAAAACCAGTTGATTTGATATTATATCCACGACGACGATTGTGAAACTTGTTTCCATAACACAATTCATACTGCGCGAAGTTTGCAGTGTCAGCTTCAAGATTTCTGCGAATCAATACCTTTGTAATGTTCGACGTGATCGCGGTATCAGTCTCATCAATGATTCTTTGAGCCTTACTGTACTTAAATCTTCCTCCAAATTTGTTCAAATCAGAAGAATTACTATAAGTCGTTAGAGAATTAGTAATTTTTGTTTTAAGATCAGAGACACTTGCAGTCATATTAGTGTTGTAATAGACAGTACTGTCCAATTCAACGTACAGATACTTAAGATCAATAATTTCGGGTCTAATACCAGCTACACTATAACCTTTGAGTTTTTGGATAATCTGTCTCTTATCAAAATCTGAGATATATTGACCATTTTTGGGTTTGATGGAAATAAAGACTTTTCCAAATTGTGGTGGGGAAGCATCTTCTCCACCATATGCAGTCACACTAGACGCATTTGAGTAAATTGTTGGAATAATTGCTTCATAATCATTTGCAGTTACAGCTCTATACTGTGATGCATAGACTCTAGGTGCAAGATTCTTAATTGTAGAGATACTTTCAATTTCTGCTCCGTTCTGTGATGAACGATTGGTAGATACATCCGAAATTCCAGTTGTGATCAGTCCACCATCGTTATCAACAAGTTTTCCAGAGAAAGCAAAGTTGTTAACACCATTGCCATTTGGACCATCGCAGACAATGTAAGAACAAGTAACAACATTTCCATTTGATAACTTTCTACCAAAGATACCATCACCAAAAATCAGTTCATATTTCTCATCCTGAACTTCTTGAATCAAATAAGTCTCCGATGTGGTTTTGATTCCAACGATATTATCAATCAAAGAATATGTTTTGGATGTAGAAGAAGTTGATGTATCTTTAATTTTTACTCTAATTGTGGATGTATCAACAAATGGGTTTGGAAGAATAAATCTTTGATTATTTTGTGCAGTATCAACTACAAATTCTTTGGTAAGATACGTTCCTTGTTTAATATCAATTGTAAATTCGGCAATTCCATCAACAACTGGTGAGGTAATGTCTTCTGGAACTGAGAAAGTGAAGTTGGTATTTGATGCATCACCAATTGCAACCAGTCCAGCCTTAAGTGTTACACTAGACTTTGTGGTTCCAGTACCCAAATTGACAATAAATGTGACGTTCGCAGTCGAAGAACGTCTTGAAGAAGGTACATATCCAATATTTCTAGCTAATGCAACGACGTTTTCGCGTAAAGTAGCACTATCAATGAATGCCTCATTGGCAACCATGTTAGTGTTATAGCTTGTAATGTATGAATTATATGCCAGAGTATCAATAAGGATCGACATATTCGATCCTTCAAAGTCAAAATCAGTGAAATTTGAGTTTGACCTCAAATAATCACGCAGAGAGGCTTTAATCTGCTCAAAGTCTAGGTTGGTATATTGAGTAAAAGCCATTATTCTCTAGTCGGTTGAAGAATAAACGTGAGTTCTTGTGTTTCTAGTGCTAAACCGATGATGTCGTACTTGATTTCAACGGTAATTTCATTTGTATCTGGAGGATGAGATGCGACAACCTCTGTCAAGGTTACTCTTGGCTCAAAGTTTTTGATAGAAGTCTCAATTTCAATCTCTAATCTGGTTAAAATATCATTATCAGCGGGTTCAAAGAGACTTCTTCTTACTTCAGAACCGATCAATGAGTTGAATGGTCTCTCATTGTTGATAGTTTCAACAAGATTTCTTACAGATCTCTTGATTGCATCCTCATTTGTAATCGCAACCACATCATTAGTTACAGGATGTCTCCTAAAAGACAGTGAAATGTCTTTAAATCGACGTGATTGACGAATGACAGGCATCTATCGACACAATTTTTCTGCTATATTTATACTATTCATGCCAACGCTCAACGAAATCATCAAAACCACCAGGTCCGCCACATGGTCTTGAGAGTCTGTCATCAGGAATTTCATACTTTTGGTCATGAGCCTTCTTCAAAAGTGCGTCTGATGACCTCTGAGTGATCAATCTCATCCCTTTTTGGATGAAATCTTTACCTAGATCTACTGGATTTTGAGCCATTTTTCTGTCTTTGTAGGAAAAACAGAACTTTTTAAGGGGTTCCTATCCCTAATCAGCGTTTATACAACGTACATCACAAGGATTTTGTCCGCAATTTGGACATAATTCACTTTCTTCGGGTGTTTTCCAGAAATATTCGTCCGTATCACCTAATCTACCCCATCTTACACCGTTCTCAACTTGGTAATATTTGGTAGAAACCTTGAAATCGGGGATTTTTGGTTCCTCTGGGGTGAT
>Ga0099849_1000459_pt1 | contig 18859 bp, 10 predicted proteins | sample CB_VirMetaG_4_FD_78177 | JGI IMG/M metagenome (GOLD analysis project Ga0099849, IMG submission 78177) | Freshwater to marine saline gradient viral communities from Chesapeake Bay - CB_1508_1M Viral MetaG | ecosystem: Environmental > Aquatic > Marine > Coastal | place: USA: Chesapeake Bay... | reverse complement strand
TTTAAGAGGATTAGTAGAATCCTAACCAGTTCTCACTCATTCGAATACATCGGTACTGGTGTTGATATAAATAACTCAACACCTTTCCAAGGCGCTGTTCCTATTAAGGAAAATGAAATCGTTGCATTAGATGGTGCCCAAATTCCATTTACTAGCACGGACCAAAAAGGTAATTTTGATATTGGAGAGGGATTCCAAATTAACCAACCAACAGCAACGATTCGTGGAAGAGATTTTAGTAAGGCAATACAAGCAGAAGTCACACCGCTTATACTCGCATTAAGGTAAAAAATTATGGCAGTTGCACCACTTAATAAGTTTTTAACAGTTGCTGTTCCAGTAGCACCTGGTGAGCAGACGATCTATACAACTCCAACTGGAGTTTCTGCCATCGTTCTGTATGCTCAGTGCGCTAACGTTGGTGTTGGAACATTCCCTACAGTTACGTTTACTCATCGAAGAAAGAGTACTTCTGCAAGAACAGTAGGAAATACTAGAAATATTAGAGTAATTAAAGACATTGAAATTCCTCCAAATGATTCTCTAGTCATTATTGATGGTAGATTGGTTCTGGAAAGAACTGCTATCATTACTGACTCTATTGTTATTAGTGGTCAGCAAGAAGGAATAGTTGATATTGATGGTTGTGAATATGATGAAAATACTGGTATCACAATAGTTTCTACTCTACAAGCACATAATTTCCAAGTTGGTGATGAGATTACCATGAGTAATCTGAGATTCACCTGTACCCCAGGAAACTATGGATTGACGACAAGCATTTTCCCAAATCCACAGAAGTCATTCATTGTTGATAAAGTTCCAGATGCTAACACATTTGTTACTGATTCTGGAATTTCTTTAGGCATTCCTCATACATTTGTGCCTGCAGCGCACACATTTGCTGGTGCAGATACGGGTGCAATCACAGTAACTAGTGGATCTGGTGGACCATTCACTCCAACTACTGCTACATATGATGGAGCAACTGGTTTGATGGTTGTCACGGTTCCAAATCATGGATTAACAAATGGTAATACGGTCAGAATTACCGATGAATCAATTTACTTTAAGTGTAGTACAGATAATTTTGTTGAGAAAAAAGGTTATCCAAGAGCTACTGACCCTATTTCTGGAGTTGATATAACAGTCCAGAACGCAACAGTAAATACATTTACACTTGATGTTGGACCATCCCCAACTGGAGGAAGAGCAGCTCCTCTTCAAATGGAATTTATTTGCAGCATCCTAGAAAATAGCACCACATAATAATTATGCCAAGATATCTATCCGGACGCACTAGAACATCAGATTCAGAGAGATTAACTGATGATAGATATGATTACCTATCTCTAGGTGATGCTGAACCTAACCTTGGTAATCCAGTATCGCCAGGAGATATAGTTCCTGTTGGTCAGCAATATCAAATTATTTCTATCCAAGGATATCCAGGAGAGAGATATTGGGTTCCTCGCGGTGGTGGAATTCTTCCAGGATCGATATCTGTATTTGATGAAGATGTATTGGTCGGTGGACTTAGTAGTACCACTCAATTAAATTTTACTGGAAGTGCTATTCAGGCAGTAGGATCTAATACTGGATTACCTAATCCAGGTATTGCCGTAACCATTGCATTTGCTCCTCCTGGGAATAATGGAGAAGTTTTATTCAAGGAATCTGGAGATTTTGCGACATCTACAGGTTTAACTTTTGATATATCTGAAGAATATCTTGGTATTGGTGGTTCTATATCTGTAGGGGCAGATCGTAGTGTATTCAATGCGGGTACAAATAATGCAGGAATTGCTAGTGTAGGTATCAACACAGCATCACCAACATATACTTTAGACATTAATGGTGATGTTAGAATAAGAGGGACAATCGTTGACTTCAATGGTAACGAAGGAACTCCTTCTCAACTTTTAACTAAGAATATTTTTGGTGGACTGACCTGGATAGATTCTGGTGCTCTTCCATCTGCTGCTGGTGGTTATTATAGAACAGTTCAGTTCCATAATAACGTTGGTCTGGTTGATGGTGCTCTAGAGTTTGTATACAATGATGTTCAGGGATCTGTAGGTATTGGTAGCACTATTCCTAAAACTGGTAAGCGTTTAGATGTTTTAGGAGATTCTGTATTTACTGGCAACATAGAAATTGTTGGTGTTCTTACTGCCACTGATCTAGAAACTACAGATCTTGGTGTATCCGGAATTGCTACTGCAAATCGACTGACTGTCTTTGGCGATGCTGGATTCGAAGATATTGATGCTAGACACGGTGCTTATACTGGAATTGTAACAGCAGCGAAGTTTGTTGGTGATATTGATGTTGTTGATCTATTCGTTACTGGTATTGCAAGTTTCAATAATATCGGTGCAACTGGTATTATTACGACAAATCAGTTAACTGTTTATGATGCTGCTAATTTTCAAGGAAGCACTACTATTGAACGACTAAATGTCACTGAGTTTCTTGAAACTCTTGCTTTTAGAGCAACTGGTGTTTCCACTATTGGAAGTATAAAAGTTGAGAATAGTACTTTATCTACTAATGCAGGAAATATTATTATCAATTCAGGTGGTGGTGGAATACTTCAAGTTATTGACCCACTATTTGTTGATAATGCTACTCAATCTACCAGTTCTGGTACAGGATCAATCATTACTCTTGGTGGAGTTGGAATTGCCAAGAATTTGAATGTAGATGGTGAAGTAAAATTAGCAACTAATGGCGGAATCACAACCACTGGTGGTGATCTTTATGTTGACGGTGATTTATATGTTACTGATGATGTATTTTACGATGAACTCAATGCTAACAGAGGAGAATTTGTAGAATATCTTCAAACAGATGATTTTTATGTAACTGGAGTATCTACTTTCTTAGGAAATGTCTACATGGATGGTAGAGAGATTGGAATCTCTACCTTCATAGATAACAAGACAGTATGGGATCAAAGAAATACTGATGGAACTACTCATGATACGAGTAGTGTAGTATCTTTATCTGCTGCTTCTGCATTTGTTTGGAACAATAAAGATCCTTCTGGAATCAATACTACATTAACCATTACGGGTTGGTGGGATGATAATGCATATATTGATAATAGATCTGCAAATGGAGAAATAATTTTTAGAACTGGATTTACTGAAGAAACACCATTAACAAGTATTCCAGATTTACTAATTGATGCTAATGGAAATATTGGTATCGGAACAGATAATGCGGCAGACAAGTTACAAGTTGACGGAAATATACTTCCCACTAAGGATGGGACATATAATGTTGGATCACCAACACTCCGTTGGAATACTATCTTTGCGACAACTCTAAACGGAACTCTAACTGGTACTGCAGATAATTCTAATAATGTTCTTACTCAAAGTAGTAATACTAATTCTTCTTTCTATCTGACATTTGTTAATAGTGATAATAGTCCTGCAGCATTTGAGCAAGTATTTACTGATAGCGACTTATCATATAACCCATCTACAAATACCTTAAGTGGAACAAATGCATTATTCATAAACAATTTTGAAGTACAAGGAAATTCCACTTTCGGTAATGCTAGTACAGATACAGTTTCTTTCCAAGCATCTCTGAATAGCGACTTACTCCCAAATGCTGATGGTACAAGGAAGATTGGTAATACTTTGTTTAGATATGATGAAATTCATGCTATAGATTTCTTTGGAAACATCAGTGGAACATCAAGTAATGCTAATAATGTTCTTACGATAGAAGATACCAGCAACAATGACTTCCATCTAACTTTTGTTGTCGATAACAATACTCCTAATGGAAATTTTGAAGCAGTAAAAACAAATGCAAATCTCACATATAATCCTGCAACTGGAGATGTACGCACAACAGGAGATATTGTTTCCGGAAAGGATAGTGGTGGAGTTTCATTAACTATCAACGATGGTTATGGAGATGCTAATATTGCATTTAACCATCAAAATGGAATTCCAGAGCAAGCTGGAAACTCTGCAAGAATTCAAGTCAATACTGATTCTAATGGCAATGCCAGAATGGACTTTGGTATTAAGTCCAGTGTTGGTGCTGGTGTAGCAGTAACACCTGATTACATCATGAGAATTCAAGATGGTGTCATTCAACCATTTGGAGATGCTGCTATCGACTTTGGTACGGCATCATTGCGTTGGAAAGATGTTTATGCCCAGAACTTTATTGGAAATGTTACTGGAACTACTGACAGTGCAAATAAAGTTCTAGTTACTGCTTCTAATTCTAATGCAGCTCACTTTATTACTTTTGTAGATAGTAATAATGCCTCTCCAGGTGATTCTGAGGCGGTTTATAGTGATACTAATTTACAGTATAATCCAAGTACAAATACTTTACAAACGACTGATTTACTTGTCACTGGTGATTTTGATGTAAATGGAAATGTTGATTTAGGTAATGCTGCATCAGACACTATCAGTTTCAATGGAACTGTAGATACAAATATTTTACCAACTACAGATAGTACAGTTGATCTTGGAAGCAATACTGTAAGATGGGCAACTATCTATGCAGATACCTTTGATGGCACATTCTCAGGAACAGCAGACAATGCCAATAACATTCTAACTGGTGCTAACGATACAAATGCAAACTTCTATCTGACCTTTGTAGATAGTAATAATTCTACGGCAGCATTTGAATCGTTATCGACCGATGCTAACATCACATATAATCCAAACTCAAATACATTATCAGTTTCCAACTTAACTGTAAATGAATTACTTTCTGCAACTGGAGATGTTGATCTTGGTGATCAAGCTTCCGATACTGTTTCAATCATTGGTCGTGTTGACACAAATATTATTCCAAGTACAGATAATACTTTGGATCTTGGATCATCTACCCTTAAGTATGCAAACGTTTATGCAACAACCTTTAATGGAGCATTCCAAGGTACTGCTGATTCTGCAAACACTGTATTAACAGTCACTAATACCACTGATGCTAATTTCTTCCTTACATTTGTAGATAGTAATAATTCAGCACCTGGTCAGAATGAAGCAGTATATACTGATTCTAATATCGTATATAATCCAAATGATAATGCTCTGACAATACCAAATATTAATGTCAGTACAGAACTGAGTGTTTCTGGAAACACTACTCTTGGTAGTGATATTTCAGATTCGGTAACATTCAATGCTGGTGTAGAAACAATACTGCCATTTGCAGATTCGTCCTATGATATTGGATCTAGCAGTGAACGCTTTGCTACAATTTATGCAGATACCTTCAATGGAACATTCCAAGGAACTGCTGATTCAGCACTACAAGTTAGAACTACTACAAATGCTACTAGTGGAACTTTCTATCTAACATTCGTTGATAGTAATAACACTGCTCCAGGCACTAATGAAAATGTATACACTGATGCTGGAATAACTTATAATCCAAATTCAAATCTTCTAACTATTGCCAATGTACAAGTAACCACGAATCTTGAATCTCGCGGAAACACTACTTTAGGCAATGCTAATACTGATAATGTGACCTTTACTGCCCGTGTTGACAGTAATATCAGACCACAAACTGATGATACCTATGATCTTGGAAGTTCAACCAGGAGATGGGGAAATGTTTATGCAACGACATTCAATGGTGCCTTCGCAGGAACTGCAGATGATGCCGATCAAATTGCTGTAGTAGATAATTCTGATGATGCTAGCTTCAACTTAATATTCGTAGATCAGAGTGCTGATTCATATAAGTCAGTTTATCAAGATGCTGGAATTACTTACAATCCATCTACAAATCTTGCTACGATTTCAAATCTGACTGTAAGTACAACCGCAAACTTAAATGGTGATACTGATTTAGGCAATGCTGATACTGATACTGTAACCTTTACTGCCCGTGTTGACAGTAATATCGTTCCTAGTGCAGATGTAACATACAGTCTTGGATCTGCTTCTTTACGTTGGGATAATGTATATGCAAATACATTCAATGGAACATTTCAAGGAACTGCAGGTAGTGCATCAGAAATTATTGTTACTGATGACGCCACAAATACTAATTATGTTTTACTTTTCTCTGAAGGATCAAATACTGGAGGTGTTCAAAGATCTGTTAAGAGTGATGGTGATATTACCTATAATCCTTCTACAAATACCTTATCAACTAGTAATATTACTTCTGTTGGAACTCTTAATGCACAGGGTGATGTAATTATTGGTCAGTCAAATACTGAAACTCTTACAGTTAATGCCTATGTGGGCACTGATCTTATTCCAGATCAACCTGGTACACGTAATTTAGGAGATGTAACTAATAAGTGGGATACTGTTTTTGCAAATACTTTTAACGGTACATTTACAGGAACTGCAGACATTACAGAACAAGTTATTATTGGAACTAATACAACTAATGCTACCTTCTATTTAACTTTTGTCGATAGTGATAACAGTCCTGCAGCAGCAGAAACAATTTATAGTGATGATGCAATAACCTATAATCCATTTACGGCTACTTTAGGTACAACAAATCTAACTTTAAGTGGAAATCTTATTGCCAATGGAAATACTGATATTGGAGATGACGTTGGTGATACTTTAAGTATTAATGCAAGTGTAGATACTAATATTATTCCTGATACAGATGGTATTCGTAATTTAGGATCACCTTCAGTTAAATGGGGTACAGTTTATGCGGATAATTTCAATGGAACAATTTCTGGAAGTGTAGCGTCTGCTGACGCAGTTCTTACTGGAGCAAATGGAACCAATGCAGATCTGTATATAACATTTGTTCTTGACAATAATGCTGCTAATGATAGACAAGCAGAAGATCTGTATACAGATGACGCACTGAAATACAATCCAAATGATAATCTACTCACTCTTAGAAAACTTACGGTAGAAAATAATGTAACCCTTGGTGATGCCGCTACAGATGAAATTGCCTTTAATGGAAGTTCTAGTACAAACTTTGTTCCATTAACAGATAGTACATATGATTTAGGAACTGCCTCTAATAAGTGGGCTACTGTTTATGCAGATACCTTTAACGGAACTTTCTCAGGAACTGCAGATCAAGCTGATGCCATACTAACTGTTGCCAGTAATTCATCTGGAGATTTTTATATAACCTTTGTTGATAGTAACAATACCACCGCAGATTATGAATCAGTTAGCACAAATAGCAATTTCAAATATGTTCCTACTACCGAAACTTTAGAGACAAGTAATGTATCAGCTTCTACAAGAGTAACTGCTGGTGATGGTGGTGGTGCAGTTGCTTTGACCATCAATGACGGTGGCGGAAATGCAAACGTAACCTTCAACCATGCTGGAACAGCTCCAGATAAGACAGGAAATGCTGGTAGAATCAGCGTAAATGTTGATTCTACAACTGATCCAAGAATGAACTTTGAGGTTGCTGCAAACCTCACAGCAGATATTCCTGCTAATACAACTGAAATTGCACATGTTGCTTCGACAGGTTTCCATCCTGGAGCAGATTCAACTTATAATCTTGGGGAATCAGATAATAAGTGGGATAACATCTATGTCAATAGCATAAATGGAGCAAATATTGGTGGTGGTGGAGGAGGACTCGGAGGACTTCCATCTGGAACAAGATTAGCATTCCAGCAAGCTGCTGCTCCAACTGGATGGACAGTCGATACTACATATGATAACTATGCAATTCGACTGCGTGATGGAACGGGAACTTTAGGTAGCCGAACAAACGGCATCTCATTTACCGCAGCATTTGCTAATAGAACTGTGGTCCTACCAAGGCACCAACACTCTGGTACATCTGATAATGCAGATACAAACCACACTCACACTGGTACTACAAGTAACCAGAATAGCAATCACACTCACGCTGGTACTACAAACAACGATTCTCCTGATCACAGCCACGGAATGAACAACTTCCCTAACAGGAATGTTGAGCGTGGTAATAGAGGTAATCGATCTGCAAGAGATGAACAAAGAGGAACTAGAGCTTCTGACGGTGCAAGTACTAGACACACACACGGATTCGCAACTGGTGGTATCAGTAGCAACCACAGTCACACATTTACTACTAGTGGTCAAGACCAGAATCACACGCACACATTTGATTCATCATTTGAAGGAACGAATGGTGCTGCAATGGACTTCCGAGTTAACTATGTTGACTTCATTATCGCACAGAAAAATTAATTTAGGAGTATAAAATTATGGCAGACATCTACGCAAATCAGAATACATCTATACTTGCAGTGAACAATCACTTCTTCTATGATCTTGAAGATGAATTATCTTTTATGCCTGAGGAAATTCATGAAGTTCGTTGGAACGGGACGGATGGTGAAATTAGATATGATGATGGAAGATTAGAACCAATTACCGAACTTGAAAATGAGGAAACTTATATTTCAGTTTTTAATACATTAAGAGCTGCAGAATTAGCGGCAAAACCAGTTCCCCCTGCTTCTGGAGAAGGTTGGGAACCACAAGCAGAAGTACCGACAATGGAATTAGTTGATGTCGAGGCATTTTTAGCACAATGGGAACAAGATAACCCAACCAATCCTATCGTTCAACCCACCCCAACTCCAACTCCTGCTCCAGAATTAACTTTTGAACAAATTTCTGAAAATTTTAGACGCAATAGAAATAAACTCTTACAATCGTCTGATTGGACACAACTTCCTGGTTCTCCATTGACTGATGCTAAAAAGGCAGAGTGGGAAGCATATAGAGTTCTATTAAGAGATGCACCAGTTGGTATATCAACATCTCTCTGGGGACCTATGGCAGATAGGATTACTGAGGATTGGGAAAATAATCCAAACTGGCCTACAAAACCTTCATAAATTATTATAGTAATACAAATATCATGAAAATTGAGCAGGGAACTTTTTGTCCTTTAATTCAAGGACCGTGTAAAAAACTTGAGTGTGCCTGGTTTACCAGAGTTGCTGGAACTAATCCAAACACTGGAGAACAAATTGAAGAATGGAACTGTGCAGTTACTCTGATGCCAATGTTGCAGATTGAAACATCTCAATCAATGAGGGGGGCACAAGCTGCTACTGAATCATTTAGAAACGAAGTTGTAAAGGCAAATCGGGAGAATCAACAACTTTACATTCAACAATCTGTTGCTAATGCTAAAAAAATTACTCCATTAAATCAACCAATAAATACTAACACTAACATCTTAGGATATTGATAGAAAAATGAGTATAGGCACAACATCAGTAGAAGAATATGATGGAGTAGAAATTGTCATCGAACCTTTCGATCCAAATTTGGTTATAAATCCCATAGTAACTCCAATTGAAAATGACGAAGATGTAAAACCGGTTTTATTTACAGATTGGGAAGAGTTTAGAATAATGAGAAATGATAAATTGAGTGCATGTGATTGGACTCAAATGGCAGATTCACCTCTTTCAGATTCCGAAAAGACAAGTTGGTCAACCTATCGACAGCAACTTAGAGATCTTCCATCATCCATAACGGATCCAGTCCCTTTGATCAATGATCGTGATCATGCTAGTTGGCCGACTCCGCCGTTTACGCTCTGGTATCACTGAACCAGTTCTCAAACTGGACCACTTGACACCTCCTGATCCACATGGTATGATTGATGGGTACAGGAGAGCGATTGCCATGAACGAGTACGTCGAACAAGTCGTAGTTGACATTCCTACAAAATCCTTTTATCTTTTCAGCGATCTTGGAGATTCAAGGACGATCGAATGTGATACGACAACTGAGTTCATGAATATATTGGAGGTTTGTAATGCCAGCCTCCCAGAAGGAATGCTCACTTATACAAAGGTTTGATGGAAGTTTTTACGCTACAAGAATGGGAAGACAATTTTGATGAACTCTTCGCAAGAGTTGAAAATGGAGAAACCATCGGAATTGTAAGAGAAGATGGTCAAGCAGCAGTCATGATGCCTGCTTCTGAAGCAGATTTTCTGCGAATACACACAGTAGGCAATAACGACGCTGATTAGTGTATTCGGGAATGTCGCCTAAAGGTAAAGGCCCTCTGCTTATAACGGAGTGATCTGGGTTCAAGTCCCAGCATTCCTATTCGCAGGTCTAGCAATTTGGTAAATGCAGCGTTCTCATAAAGCGCCTAAAAAGAGTTCGATTCTCTTGACCTGCACCTACGCCCGAGTGACCCAGCGGAATGAGGTTCTCGACTTAAAATCGAGCAGTCGCGGGTTCGAATCCCGCCTCGGGTATTTCTTAAAACGCAACCTTAAAAATAAGTAACACCGCACTATCTAAATACTTCCAGATGGGAAGTGCTATGTCATATACAATACAGACAAAGAACTGCTGGTATAACAAGAGATCTGTTATAGTCCATATGTTCTTTCTTAATCATGTACCATTTACCTTTGATGATCTTCCTGATGGGTACTTGTATGATAGGTTGATCGTTGAAGAAGCAGAAAGCAATATAAGTTACGAAATAGACGATATATACAGAGGATCTAATTATCTGATTCAAGAGCAATGTCATCCTTGCTTTGATGTGATAGAGATTACAAATCCAGAAAAATTGCCAGAAGAGATGCAAAGTTTCTACAATGGTGAAGAAGATTTGTTTGGATAAATAAAGACATAGAACAGTAAACAGAAGTTGTAATACCATGCCTCTGAATAAGTTACAGAACTTTATTAAGAACACTGAAGGGCGCATCCTGTACGTTAATCCAAATGATCTGGATTCTACTGATTCGATCACTAACAGTGGTAACTCCTTAGCACAACCATTCAAAACGATTCAGAGAGCACTTCTTGAGTCGGCAAGATTTTCTTTCGTTAGTGGAAAGGGAAATGATATTACAGAGAAGACGACTATTCTTGTCTTCCCAGCAGAGCACGTCATTGATAACAGACCTGGTTATGCAATTTATGATAACAATGGAATTGCATATACAGTTCCTCCAACTGGTGGTATCGGATCTCCTGCAGCACCAGTTCTTTCTCTTGAGTTAGATTCAAACTTTGACATCACTCAAGATGATAACATCCTTTACAAGTTTAATAGTGTAAATGGTGGTGTTATCATTCCAAGAGGTACATCCATTGTTGGTCTAGACCTTAGAAAGACGAAGGTTAGACCAAAATATGTACCAAACCCAACTGACCCCCTGATTGGAGATTCTTCAATCTTTAGAGTAACTGGTGCATGTTATTTCTGGCAGTTCTCTTTCTTTGATGGTGATGAGAGTGGTACAGTTTACACTCACCCATCATTCTTTAGTGATGCATATAAGACAGTACCTAGATTCTCACACCATAAACTAGCATGTTTTGAATATGCTGATGGTGTAAATGAAGTTGGTAGTTATGGTCTGACTGACCTTGACATGTATTACAGTAAGTTGAGTAATGCATTCAACAACTATAGAGAGATTCCAGTTCCTGAGAAATTCCCTAACAGTTCAGAGAACTTTGCTAAGAGAGATCCAGAATGGCAGATCGTTGGTGCATTTGCTACTGACCCTATTGAAATTTCCAATATTATATCTGGAAATGGTACGACCGCAAACAACCTAATTACGGTAACTACCAGCACTCCACACAATCTGAATATTGATACGCCAATCAAGATCAAGGGTGTTGGTGAGACAAATTATAATGTATCAACAAAGGTTCAGAACGTAATTGATGCTGTTACATTCACATACTTACTAGAATCTTTCCCAATTAACCTTGATGCAAATCCAAGTAGTTCTGGTGCAAACGTAACAGTTGAAACTGATACTGTAACTGGAGCATCTCCATACATCTTTAATACCTCTCTGAGATCAGTTTGGGGTATGAATGGAATGCACGCAGATGGTCTGAAGGCATCTGGATTCCGTTCAATGGTTGTGGCTCAGTTCACTGCTGTATCTCTACAGAAGGATGATCGTGCATTTGTTAAATATAACCCACAATCTAGAGCTTATGAGGGTGTAGATTATGATACTGTCTATGGTGCAGCACTAGCAACACAGGCATCTCAGACAGATACTACTAAGATCTATCACCTAGATCAGGAAGCAGTTTATAGGCAAGGATGGGAAACAAGTCACATCAAGATTTCTAACGACTCATTTATTCAGGTCGTTTCTGTCTTTGCTATTGGATTTAACAAGCACTTTGATATTGAGAGTGGTGGTGACGCATCGATCACCAACTCTAACTCTAACTTCGGTCAAATATCACTCAACTCTGAAGGATACAAGGCCGCGGCATTTGATAAAGATGATAAGGCATACCTTACATCGATCATTGGTCCTAGAGAGATTGACACTACAGAAGAGGAAGAGATCGAGTGGATCGCTCTTGATGTTCAGAAAACTGTTAATGCAGCAAATGCAGAAAGATTATATCTACTTGGATTAGACAAAGAGGATAGCTTACCTACAAACATTACACAAGGTTATCGTATTGGTGCCCGTGTAGAGGATAAACTATATCTTGATCTCAATGGCACTGAGTATGAAGGTATCATCAAGATGGCACCAGGACCAAATGGTGCTTCTCCTTCTTCATTTAAGTCGTATAGTGTAACTTCAGTATCTGCTAATGAACTAACCATTCCCGGTCATAACATTGCAACTGGTGAGAAGATTATTCTTAATAGTGAAAGTGGTGATCTTCCTGAAAATGTAACTCCTCATATTGTTTACTACGCAATAAGAACTGCTGGTGATAAGATCAAACTTGCTACCTCAGAAACTAATGCTCTTAATGGAGAAGCACTTACCATCTATGGTGGAACATCTCTGGTAGTCAAGAGTAGAGTATCTGATAAAAATTCTGGAGAACTTGGATCTCCAATTCAATGGGATTCTGCTCAGTCAAACTGGTATATTTGGGTTGATTCTACAAATACAATTTACAGTGCAATCGTAGCAAATCAGACAGAACTGATTAATGATAACCAAGGAGCAACAGACCTTGCTTATGTAAGAAGAATCGTTGATGATAGAAGTTTAGATGAGAAAGTTTACAAACTTAGAGTTGTAATTCCTAAAGAACAGGTTGGTGCAAAGGATCCAGAACAGTCATTCATTATTCAGGATTCTAGTAATACTGGAGCAGGATCAGGTGATTTTACAAAAACCAATATCGTTGCTGCTGATTATGACTTTAAGAGAAATCAAAGATATATTGTATCAACAACACTGTCTTTGACAACAGTAACTGTAGAAACTTCTACTCCACATAATCTACAAATAGGTGATGAAATTACTATTGTTAATGTAACTTGTTCAAACAATACAGATGCAACTGCAAATAGAGGATTTAATGGTAAGTTTGTCGTTCTATCTGTAAATGATTTTGAGTTCACTTATGATACCACAGATACTACTGGAAGAGAACACTTCCCTGGACCAGAGAGTACCAATAATACTCATGCAAGGGTAACTGCCGATGAGGTAAGAGACCTACCAAGATATGAAAGAACTGATAACCAGAATAATCTGTATATTTACAGAAATGAGATTATCTCTCCATATATTGAAGGTGAGCAAGATGGTATCTACCACTTCTATGCATTAAATGCAAGTAATTCTATTACAGAGCAATTTACAAACTTAAATTACTCTCAGAATAGTGTAGATCTTTATCCTCAACTTGACAGAGATAACTACGATTCAAACCCACCAGCATCCAAGACATTTGCCTTACGTGCTCCAATCGGAGATGTTAATACAAGTGATCTCAAGAAGAGTGTTACTAGAGAAGCACTTGATAAATTTACTAGATCATTTGGATTAGGACTAAAGATTACAAATGTAACTTCTAGCAGCACTACTATAACTCTAACTTTCGATAGAGATCATGGTCTAGGTGGTGTAGCGACTGGAACTCTTAGTGGTAATACTGGTTATAATCCAGGAACTTATTATGATGTTAAACTTCTAAACAATAATGCCAACCCACTTGTAGGTGTTTGGAAGGGTGCTAGAGCTAAAGTTGTAGTTGATGTTGCTACAAATATTACAAGCATTATTATTACATCTGCAGGTTCTGCATATCAACCAGGAGAGATTCTATATCCAGATTCTTCTGTTCTTGGTATTGCTGGACTTCCTGCCACATATACAATTCCGGCAAATGGAATTGTTAATAATATTGATGATACCATTCAAATCACTGGTGATGGTGAGTATCCGGATGAATACTTCAGAATTACTCAAATTTTAGACACAAATAGAATTAGCCTTCAAAGAGGAGGAGTTAGTGTCCCAGTTCCTACAACAGATCAGTATGCCCTATTAGTTGGACCAACAATTTTTATCCAAAATAAAACTTATAATGGTACAACTAAAACTGCAACTATCAATACTATCGGTGCTCATGGACTTAAGACCGGCAACAAAATTACTATAAGAAACGATTCGGCTGCTGTTGCTGGAACATATCTAGTTGATTCAACGAATGGTATAGATGAGTTCACTGTAATAACCGATGAGAATCCTAATAATGTAGGAAATGGATATATTCTCAAGCATGGATATTCCTCTAACCAAGGAATTTCTGATATTAGAGAAGAGAATCTTGCATCTAGACAGTGGACTGTTTATGCAGGTGATACATTAAAAGTCAACAGTGCTATCGGTGATGGCGAAAATGAGACGACGTTGCAAGTAGCAGAGTATAAGACATCTACTGGAATTTCAAATAGATTCCAAATCGGTGATTATATTCGAGTAGGGAATGAGATCATGAGGATCACATCCTCAAACAATACTACTCAGTTTACAGTAATTCGTGGTGCATTAGGAACAAGAAAAGAATCTCATCTATTAAATGAGTTGATTGTAAAGATCAAGGCACCTGCACTTGAATTCCGTAGACCATCTATTCTTCGTGCTTCTGGTCATACATTTGAATATCTTGGTTATGGTCCAGGTAACTACTCTACTGGATTACCACAGATTCAGGTTAGACAACTCTCTGAAAGAGAGTCATTCCTTGTTCAATCTCAAGAAAGAGCAGGTGGTGTCGTTGTTTACACTGGCATGAACAATGATGGTGATTTCTTCAGTGGAAATACTAAGACATCATCTTCTTCTGGTGAGGTTATCTCTTACGATATTCCAAGACCAACTGTTACTGGTGAAGATCCTTCCAAGTCAAGTGCTGTATTTGATGAAATTACTGTCAAGGAGAGAATCCTTGTTGAAGGTGGTGATTCTGGAACAGTTCTGTCTCAGTTTGATGGACCAGTTACCTTTAATAAGAACACTAGATTCAAAGGTGCTGCTATCTTTAGTGACAGTATCAGAATCAAGAAAGATACTGGAACTGCACTTGAGTCAGCGGGAGATGTTTACTTCAAGAAAGATCTTACTGTAGATGGTGATGTTAATTTTGGTGGTGGTCTTGATCTTAATGGAGATCTGGATTTAGGTGATGATGATAAACTTTACCTTGGTGATAGTCCAGAACGCCTTGAAATCTATCATGGTTCTAATGGCAATAGTTATATTAAAGAAAATGATCCTAATGGACACCTTTATCTACAAACAAGTAGATTATTTGTCACCAATGAAGATGATAGTGCAAATATTTTAATTGCTAATGATGATCAAGGTCGTGTAAAACTATATGATAATGGTACTCTTCGTTTCCAAACAGGTAATCCTGATCTGAAGATCTTTGGTAACTTAGATTTCAGAGATTCTGATCCTAATGAAGGCATCATCTATGCAAATAAACTTGAAGTTCCAAACATTACTCCTATTGGATCGATCATCCTGTGGCCAGGAACAATTGACAACTTCCCTGATAACTGGAAGATTTGTAATGGTCAGCAACTTGTTATCGCAGATTACCCAGGTTGCTATAATACTCTTACCAACAATGGAACTACGTTCCCATTCGGTAACAATACTAATGGAGGAACTCAATTCCGTCTACCAGATATGGTAAACAGATTTGTTGTTGGCACTGGAGATTTGTACAATGTTGGTTCAACTGGTGGTAATAAAGATGCTTCTTTGGTAGCACACGAACACAGTGGTACATCACAGGGTCAGAGTCAATCTCATACTCATAGTGGTACTACTAATGATCAAAATGCTAATCATACTCACAGTGGTAGAACTGGTGATGATTCTCCAGACCATACTCATGTTGTTGAGGGTCAACCTAACGGAAACATTGAGCGTGGCAATAGAGCATCAAGATCTGCAAGAGATGAACAAAGAGGTGATCGTACAACTCAGGGTGCAAGTACCAGACACCAACATGATTTCTCAACTGGCAATCAGATAGGCAATCACAAGCACCAGTTTTCTACTGGTGATAATATCGGAGACCACACCCATCAATACACCACATCTAATGAAGGTGTAAATGCTAACAACAAAAATCTCCCACCATATTTTGGAATGATCTATTTAATGAGGGTATTGTAATAAATAACTAAAAACCATAAGAAATGGCAAATTTCAAAAAATCATTCAATTTTAGGAATGGTGTACAGGTTGATAATGATAATTTCGTTGTAAATTCTAATGGTCTGGTTGGAATTGGAACTTCAGTTCCGACCGAAGCTTTAGATGTTATTGGTAACGTTGATGTTGATGGATTGATCAGTTCACCACTGGCAATTATTGGGGTGTCTACGATAACTTATGTTGTCGCAGATAATATCAATGTTGGTGGAGCAGTAACTGCTAATACTTTCTATGGTAGTGCTGCTGGATTGTCCGATATCTATGCCATTGCCGTTGATGGTTGGAATGTTGCTGGAACAGGACATATTTCAACAACTTCCAGTGTTAGTGTTGGTTTGGATCAACCTGACAATGCTGATGCACAGTTTACTGTAGGTTCTGACGTTTCCATCGGTGCTACTGTTAGAGTGAGAGATAAACATATTATATTAAATGCATTTGATGGGTCAGAAAATACAAATGATATTATAGATGATTATAAACAATCTGGATTGGGATTTGATGTAAGATTTGATAATAACGGGACAAGTGTTCTTGGAGCACTGATTAATGGAAATTATGACATTGATAAATGTGACCTACACTTTAATGTAAGAGAAAATTTTAATTTAAATTTTCCAAACGTTCCTGCAATGTCGATCACGACTGAGCAGAATGTCGGTATAAAAACAGATAATCCAACATCTGCATTGTACGTCTATGGGGATGGATATTGCACTGGAGTAGTTACTGCAACATCATACTATGCCGATACTATTTTTGCAACTACTGTAACAGGCGATTTAATTGGCATTGCAAATACTGCATTAGATGTTGACGATAACGCAAATATTACAATAAATTCGGTCAATAGTTGGTTTTCCATAACTGGTATTAGTACAGTTCATGATTTGTTATATGTCGAATCTGATATTGGAGTAGGCACAGAAATACCATCAACTGATATTCATGTTTCGAGAACAGAAGAAGATGCTGGTATCCAGGTAACTGCAGTCAATAGTGTTGCAACAGTAACCGTTGGTAGAAATTCAAACGCGACAACTGCAAGTGGTCAACTTAGATTTGGAAATAATGATGGTAGTTTCCCTTCAAGTACAACAGATTCATTTGATCTTATCAATTATGATGATGGAAACATCAACTTCTATCTAAATCCAGGTGGATCTGGAACAGGAGTATTCAACTGGTTTGCTCCAGGTTTATCTAACATAATGACTCTGAATCAAGAGGGATATCTTGGTTTGAATGATAATGACCCAGGTGTTCTTCTGAGTGTAGATGGAAATGTAAATGTGACTGGAATCGCTACGATTCAAGATCTTAATATCGGAAACACAGTAAATGTTACTAATGATCTTGTCGTAGAATCTTTTGTTGGAGTATCTACAAATGCAGTTCCAACAGCATACAACCTACAAGTAGGAGCAAATCCTCAAACTCTAAGTGGAGTTGGATTGGACCAGAATGGAAACATTCGAGGTTCAGGAAACCTTGAGATGAACGGTAGTTTAGCAGGTTCTTCGCTTTTAATCAATGGTCAGGTGACTATTGCTAATGGTGGAAATTTGAATGCAAATGATATTTCCGCACAGAATATTACTGCAACTTCCATAGATGCTGGTTCTTATGGTGACGTAATTGCAACCAAAGTTGATATTTCAGGTAGTGGCGGTGTCAATGCTCCAGCAGGAGTTGGAACTTTCTCAGCTATAGATGTCACTACTTTTGGAGTTCTAAATCCAACTGAAATCAATCTTGAATTTCCAGGAACCATTTCCGGAGCCGGAACTATCACCGCTAGTGAGTTCCGTACTTCAGGAAACTATCAACTTTCAGGAAATGGTCTTACTAGAGATACAACTGTATTTAATTTTAATTACACAGATGATTATGGGGAAGGTGGAATTGAGATTCAAGTAAATCCTGGTATTACTCCAGAACCTGCATTTGAAGGCATCAAGTTTGAGACAGACGGAACAGATCTGTACATAACCGTAATTGGTATTGGAACTGCAATTCTTTCTCTCTCTTGACACAACACTCAAATATCAGTAGAATCTCTTTGTCCGCTTTGGCGGGATGGCTTTAGGACACATAGAGTACTGTCACATAGAGACCCCACTGGGGTCTTTTTTAATGTATAATTGAACTACATTGACACCACATTATGCTCAGACATCATCAGAAACATGCTCTTCATCGTATGTTGCAGTACGACAAGGGTGTTATTTGTGCTGTCACTGGTGCTGGTAAGACGCTCATAGGTGTTTACGATGCTGTTAGGCAGTTTGAGAGCGAAGAGGATCAGACAGTCGTTGTAGTCGCTCCTAGGTTGCTCCTGGCAAATCAGTTATCGGAAGAATATCTTGAGCATATTGCCAATGCTTCAGT
>Ga0099849_1000458_pt1 | contig 18862 bp, 23 predicted proteins | sample CB_VirMetaG_4_FD_78177 | JGI IMG/M metagenome (GOLD analysis project Ga0099849, IMG submission 78177) | Freshwater to marine saline gradient viral communities from Chesapeake Bay - CB_1508_1M Viral MetaG | ecosystem: Environmental > Aquatic > Marine > Coastal | place: USA: Chesapeake Bay... | reverse complement strand
TACCCGCTCATTATACATCTTGTCCATGAGTTCTGGCAGGAACCCACGAACATCTTTGCGATACATGGCACCATTAGCACACACCGCATTATCTTTATACAACTCAAAGTTTATTTCTTCCGCAAGAATTCTATCAACCGTAGCTGTGGGATGTCTCTCATCAAGGAGTGTCTCAGGGGAGATATTATACTGCATAATAAGATGAGGGTAGAGAGAGTTAAGATCAAAACTGATAACCCAATCATACTTTCCTGGTATCGGTTCTTTGACATAAGCACCCGCGTACTTTTCGTTTTTGTCAGACCTAATCTTGGGAGGAATAACAATATTCCGTTTCTTCAGATAATTGTAGATAATGTTGTCCCACATACGAACTTGGTAGAACACATCTGCATAGTTGACCTTGGCATCATAAGCCATAGTCAAGGCAAGTTCAATCAGTTTCATCTTGTCTTCCAAACGGTCAACAAGTTCTACGTCAACAATGTTATATTCAATAAACTTCTGCCACCCTTTAGTATAGAAATCTTTAAAGGTATCAAATTCAGAGTGGTCTAGTTTCTTTTGACCTAACTCCACCTCAGCTATGTAGTCAAGGCGATAAGATTCTTGTGCTTTATAAGTAAACTTCTTATACAGATCAAGATAATCTAGTTGAGTTACACCACCAACGTCAAACATAATCTGCTTTCTACCTTTAATGAAGATCTCGTTTTCAGTAACAAGACCCCATGGAGAAAAACGCTTCATGAGTTTTTCTCCCAAAACACGATTTAATCTTTTGCAGATATATGGAATATCGAAAAGTTGAATATTCCATCCAGTGATTACATCAGGGACATCTTGCATCCAATAATTAATAAAGTGGCTAAGCAGTTCATGTTCTGAAGGACAGTGATGATAAGTAACGTTCTTCTGCTTATTCAAAAAAGGTTTGACACCCCAAGTAATAATTTGCTTGGTAGTATAATCTTGAATAGTGATTGCAATAATTTCTTCCGATGCAGACTCCACATCAGGAAATCCTTTCTCTGCAGTTGTCTCAATATCAAGAGTTACTAATTTAATCTGACTAATATCAAACTTAATTTCATCTTCAGGATACTTCTCTGAAATATACTGATAGATGTAACGATCATTTCCATAGATGGGGAATCCATCTACTTCATCATACTTTTTATAAAACTCACGACAATCACGAACTGTACCTGGATGGACTTCTTCTACATTTTCTCCACTTAATGTTCTATACTTTGAATTTCTTTTGGATTTTACAAATAGAGTTGGAAAAAATTCATCTCTATTTTCATATCTTCTACCATTCTCCACTCCCCGAACGAGGAACTGATTACCAATCAACTGAACATTAGTGTAAAACTTCATTCGTCATCATCATTAAAAAAGGAACCAAACATACCACTACTTCCAGGATCGCGGTTGTCGATCAAGTCCATAATCTCATCAAACTTCTTTGTCTGTTCCATACTCATAAGAATATCAGACAGATTTTTTACAACCATGGGTTTTTCATTAACTGCAGCAGATTTAATTGCTGCTCGGATATGAGACTCTGCTTCAAGTAAATGATCTAGAGTATTTTTTGATAGTGCCATTACTTTGTTAGGTCCTCATACTTTTCAACTAAGGTGGGCATTGGTTCTGTGATTGTTAGAATTTTATCAGAACTGATCATAAAAATGTCTTGACGCGATATAGAAATCAACCAGGGTTCCAATGTTCCATCATCTTTTAACAAAAATGGGTTAGTCATTTTACAATCAGGTTCACCTATATCTGCTCCTACTTCATCAATCTGAGTTATCAGAATCTGTCCGTTCGTCAGTAGTAGTGCCTTTACTATCTTTTCCATAATTTACAATGTCTTCGATGTACATTTCTTTTAGTTTAATCGTCGGTTCAACCATTGTTACCACCCAGTCAGATGGAACAGGAATAATTTCCTCTGCAGATAGGGGCATCCAAGGAAACAGTGAGACCTCGTATCCGGCTTTACGTCCCCTACCTTCACTTCGATCTTCAAGCATATTAGGATCGCGCATCTTCACCACACAAGGGCGGTTTAGATAGTAACCCACAACCCTACGATCTTCATCTTCACCATATGCCATCTCAGTGACATCGGCAATCATATCTTCACCTGATTTCAAAAGCAATAGTTTGATAGTCATAAGTTAGTTTTTCTTCGTTTCTATTTTAACAATAAAAAAGAGGGGCGTCAACTGGATTGTGCCAGTTACCCCTCCGTCTGCGACGACGATATTCAGTTTTATTTAGTTAGTAAGGAAGAAATAATTCTTCTTCTTTTGATTTTGGTGTTAATTTGTATGCCCCGATTGCTGATGCCGTAAGAACTGAGAAGAGTGCGAATAGTGCCATTATGGTGTTGTAAAATAAAAGGACTCTATACTGGGGGGACTATTAGGGGAATGTGCTCCCAATGGTGCTACTGAAAAAAAGGGTCATTGCAGTGCCAATGGTAAGAGTGGCGGCTGTGAGATTCATAAGTCGTCCTCCATAAGTACGAAACTATTTAGATTATAGTGTATCATAATGATACATTTCTGTATCAGTTGCGGCAAAAATTAGTCAGGATATCAGAACCAATCCTTTCTTTGATGATGTTGTGGAACAATTCTACCAAGTGTAATACTTAGCAACCCATCCTCAAAGCTAACTGATCTAACTTCCGTCTCGTCACTGAGGGTCCATGATCTAGTGAAAGATCTTTGAGCCACTCCTCTATGGACATATTCTGTCCCGGTTTCTCCATCTTCTCTTTGTCCTTCGACAAAAAGTTTTCCGTCTTGTGTGTAGACATTGACTTGCTTTTTCTTAAATCCTGCTAGTGCTAGTTCCAGTCTAGATTCAACGTTGCTGACTGTCACTAGGTTATATGGCGGATAATTGGAAGTTGTTTCGTGAAGGTCAAACAACCTACCAAAGTATTCATCCATACCAATACTATTCTTATTTATGCGATCTAGCAAAGCAGGCAGATCCGCAGCACTGTAACGTGTAAGGTTTCCCATTTGTACTTCTCCTTAAAAAGCGAGATTTGATTGTGTGGACCCCGAAGGCATCCGATATATTTATAGCACAGAATATAAAAAACGGGGTAGTGAACCCCGCTCCTTTTTATTCGGTTATACCCAAAGCAGCATTGAGAGGTCCATTAAGTGTGCCCCGATTCTTATAATCCTTTGCGACTTTATTCCAATCACGGCCGACTTTAGTTCCCTTTTCATCGTTCATATACTTATCAATCCAATAAAGAAGGAATGATACAGTTTTGTCCATATTATCCCATCGAGTATCCTTACAAACATTAGGATCCCTAAACATACCTCCGGTTTTCCAAGTTTCAGTAATATGAGTCACACCATCCCATTCATCACCAAAAGTGTTCCCCGCACCCTTCTCAATTAATTTCCACATATTGCGAAGTTTTTGATTGTTAGGTCCATAATAATAAAGAGACATGAGGGCAGCTGCAATAAAAGGTTGGCACCATTTATCCTTTCGCACCATAAGTTCATCAAGTGCCTGAAGACATCCTTTGATCATCCAAAAAGAGAGTTGATCACGAAGTGCTTCAGGACCTTTGATACCAGATTGATTCCACTCAGTAGGTTTCATAAAATGACAAGCTTTATTCATTCCAGAAAGAATGATTCCCTTTGAGAGTTTTTCATTCTTTGGAGTATAATCATAAAATCCCGTTAAAATTCCAAAAACTTTTTGCTGCTGTTTTTCTGTTGCTTCAGCAGAATCAAAGGTATCATAAGATTGTTTGATTTGATCGAGATCATCATACTCATATGTGATAGCAATCAGTTTTTCTGGAAGATAATCCGATCCTTCTTTCTCCCAATTAAGTGCTCTGGTATTTCCATCAACTCTAAATATCATACCTTTTGAATATAGTTTTCCAGCAACAGTGCAATCTTTGGTTAAACGAACCAAATGCACTACACAGTGTTCTGCTCTAACTTCTTTAAGATGTCCTCTTGCCTTTGACAATCGTGCTTCAGTGTCTCGTTGACAAGGAACCTCTGGTAGGTTTAAAAATTCTTGCAGCGGATAATCGCAATTCACGGTAATATTACCCGTGAAATCTTTAGTTTCAATCATGTTTTTCTATATTAAAATCAACAAACTATTCACTAACTCTAAAGAAAGTGCCGTGTAAGGACGGGGCGTTTGTTACTTTACTCAGATATTATAACATAAAAAAACACCCCGTCAAGGGTGCTTGTAAGTTCCGACTTTTGAAGCGACCGCACGAAAGATCGCAAAATTATTTATTCGGCTTCCTGGGTCTTTCCTTTTTTACCGATATTATATTTTTGCTCAAGAGTCCATTCACCTTTATCTTTATAAGCTAAGACTTTAATTTGATTGAGAGGAGCAATATCAAGAACGGACTCTTCTTTTACGACAGTAATAAGTCCCCAATCAGCAAGAAGACGTGTAATACGATTGCGTCTCTGAACATCATTAATGGTCAGATTAGCATGTTTACCGTCAAGAGCAAACAATTCTTTAAAATGAACAATGAAATATCTTCCCTGCTTATGGAGGATATGACATGATTGATAGAGTTTCTTTTCCTTACGGGACGCAACTCCGATGCGTGTCAGTGTCTCACGGACTTTCAGGAAATCATCAGGTTCATTGAGGAGCACCTCTACCATTTGATCTTGAGACCACTGTACTGTAGGTTCTACCGTACTCATTTTGTTCCTCCAATATCAAGTCGTTGTTTAATAAAATTAATCTGTTCTTTGGTAAGAATTTTCAGAGCCTGTGATGCCTTCTCATTACTATAACCATAGTATTGTTTGACACATTCTAAATCTTGAACTTTATCCTTTCGGAGCCAAGGAGAGAATCTCTTTCTTTTCCTCAAAGTATTTAGATAAAATGAATATTGCATATCTTTATCAAGAAAGTTATACTTATTCATTTCATTTGCATACATCACACAATCCATATGTCCAGATAGACACCGATTAACAATATATGGTGGGTAGTCTTTAATATGCTCTGATAGGTCTTCCTTATTAAAGTTGATTGAGTTAAGCCAGTCTTTGAGTTCCATTATCTAATAATCTCCAAATCAGCACCCGGTTCCCAAATCTCAAGTTGAGTTCTTACTCTGCCTTGAGATTGAAGTTTTTCATATCTCTTGGTTGCTTTTTTCTTCCACCAAGTAATTGCCTCATCCATAGTGTGTTCAAACTTACCAAAGTAATATCTCTTCTTCTCAGTCAAAGATTTGGCATGTTTGATAGCAGCATCAAACTCTGCTAGTTTTGAATGCGGAGGATCTTCCTTTGTTTTTCCAGATAGAGATCTACGAATAATAGAAATCATCTTTACTTGAATCTTGAGTTTCTTAGATGACTTATCTGCAGAGATCAGACGTTCGCCACCATTACGCTCATTGAACCACCAGAAGAAGTCCCTAAACTCATCATCATGGAAAAGAGGTAAGAAGTTACTCTCTGTATCTCCGATATGCCTTAAAAAAGGTTTCAGTCCATCATACATGGACACACCTTTAGTAGTTCCATAAAGAGAAGTAGTCTCAAAGTATTTGAGGTCAGTGCCATACTTCTCATCAAACTGTTGTTTGAGTTCTTTGGAACAAGCTAGGAGGGCAAGTAATTTTCCACCCAGATAATTGAATCCAAAAGGTTGAGTTGGGACAATATTAAAACCCATAACAAAGTGAGCATTAATATCAGTGAGAGAAGGAATCTCTTTAAAGTAATTATTACGCGGTTTACTATTGATCGTCGGAGATCCAAATCGGACAACTCCAATAACCTTGTCAGTATTTGTTTCTACAACAATCCACTTATGAGTCCTACCAGGAATTGCTTCTTCAATCGCATTAGATGCAGTTAGATTCAGTGTCTCCGAATAGAGCCACTGATTATATCTTGAAGTTGTTTTCGGATTAGTATCTACAACATGAACTTTGAAGTTCATATCATTAGGGTGCATTTTAAAAGTATCGAAGAATTCCATATCTGCACCGAAAAGAGATCCAGGTCTTTCACTGATACGATCTTTCTTTACGAAGCGAAGATAATCATCAATACGATTAAACTGAGTATAATAATCAATAAATTTATTTGCAGCATAAACTGCGTCACTCTCAGTTAATATCATCAATATAATCTAGGGGTATTTGATCTGTCCGAACGGAGGAGCACTCCGTCAACTTTATAAAGTAATTCTCTCATGTCATTATGCAGAACACGATATCCAGTGCCAACATAAATTTGACCCACAACTACCGAGACTGTGGCAGTGCCCCAGAAAATATAGTACCATTTAGACTTTACTTGTGCCCTAATTTTTTCTCTATCTGGTTTCATTTGAATTCACACTCCACCATTAGTTCAGTTAAACATGCCAACATATTTATCTCTTGATCCGCAACAAATGCCATTTGATACTGATACTTAGCAAGAGTAAGCACAGCAGCAGGAATACTATTCGGAACCATGGAATCATAACAAGCATCGTAAATCCGACGCAGAAGTACAGAAGTATCATTGTCCAGGTTATTGACAACCCATTTACGTACTTCGGGAAAATCTTTTTCCTTAAGTTTCTTAACCAAGTCATTTACTTTTACATCACTAAAAGTTGCAAGAATACCAGAGTCAATCTTACCACCAGCAGAGTAGCGTTGACATTCATTCAAAACACGTCGCCAATCTGGGAAGTGTTTGTTGATCAGTTCTACCAGGACCTTGTTATCATATTCAATAGCTTCTGTATCCAAGATTTCTTGGATTCTTTTGAAGAAGGCTGCTGCAAGTTGAGGTTTACTTTTGGAGTTGGTGGAAAAATCAATACAGGCGCATCTGGAGTGGAGAGGTTCGATAATTTTGTTTTTGAAATTGCAGGTAAAGATGAATCTGCAGTTGCCAGAAAACTCCTCTGTAAACGCCCTAAGTAGGAGTTGTACGTCGTTTGTTGTGTTATCAGCTTCGTCGATAATGATGACTTTGTGTCTACCAGTTGCTTGAAGTGAGACGGTCGAAGCGAAATTCTTTGCAGTATTTCTGACCGTATCAAGAAAGCGTCCCTCATCCGATCCATTGATGACATAGACATCTACCCCCAGTTGATTGCACAGTGCTTTTGCTACAGTGGTCTTACCACATCCTGCAGGACCTGCGAGCAGCATGTTAGGTATCTCCCCTTTATCTAGGAAGTCAGAAAATGTCTTCTTAATATTTGTTGGTAAAATACATTCTTCAATAGTTTTGGGTCGGTATTTTTCAACCCACAAAAATTCATTTCTCATAATATTGTTTTGGGAATAAACCAATAGGAAACGGACTGCCAGTATTTTCCAAGCAAATATGCTTCATAAAAATCTTGGAGATCTTTTAAAGTATTACGATATCCATTTGGATAAATCGTAATACTCATTACACAGAATACCACAACATGAAAAAAATTTCCAGCAGGATGATGGCCCAACTGAAATCCAAGAAGTCTTGCTTCATCATTTACACTAAAACCAAGATCAAAATGTATATGAAGTTGATCATGGAGTTTAGTGCTTTCACCAATTCCAGGTATCCAATTTTCTAAAAACTGAACATAGGGATCAGGTTCCATATCATTCTAAAGGACGAACAAATTCGTGAGAAGAAATATCAGTTGCTTTCAATAGTTCTTTCATATATTCTACACCAACTTCAGGTGTAGCATTACTACCACAAGTAAAGATATCACAAACTGCCATACCTTTCTCTGGCCAAGTATGAATGGAAATATGACTTTCTGCAAGCATAGCAATACCAGTAACACCTTGAGGGTCAAACTTATGTGCTGCCAGATTGAGTAAAGTAGATTTACATTTTTTTGTCGCTTTACACAAAAGCATCCGAATAAACTCTTTATCATCAAGAAGTTCAAAAGGACAACCCTTAAGGGTAAAAAGGATGTGTTTCATTCTTGTTGTTTTTTCAACCATTCACGAAATTTACGTTTCCCCTCTTCAACTTTCCACCATGGTGCGTAGAGGGGACCTTGGTAATCCTTCTTATCCGAAGGTGGAGTCGGGTTCGAGTGCGATGTAGTAAGTGAGGTCATGATTCTTAGACGTAAATCGTGAGAGAAGTTTTTGCGACACAACTACTTCGTAAGTTCCAGGAAGAACTTTGATGTTTTCTACCTTGAAGTTGAAAGAAAATTCTTTGTCAGTCTCACCAACAACAACAGCATAGTCATTAGATGTGTCATTCTTCTTGTCACGAACAACCAGTTTGATCACACCAGCTTCACCAACCGCAGACAGATCAGGCAGTTGATATACAGCAGATGCCTTGAGTAGTTTCTCAAGTTGATCAGTGCTGACTTCAAAGCAAACATCTTCAGAAGGAAGAGTGATGTCTTTTTCGGGAGGAGTAACAATGACGTTAGGGTCTGCAAAGAAATACTTTGAACGAGACTTACCTTCACGAATGACAACATATCCATCATTCTTGAAATCTAATTCAGGACTATGATGCAAACTCAATCCATTCAGAAATTGATTAAGATCGTAAATACCGAAGTCCTTCATAAACTCTTCAGTAACCGTTGCTTCTGCGAGGATATTCTTCATCACGCTAATTGTGCGAAGTTTGCTACCCTCTTTGAACAGAATGGACTGATTGATGGAAGAGAAGTTCTTCAGGACAGAAATAGTTTTATCAGAAAGTTTCATAGGGTTGCGGAGTTTCATCACTGAGGGTAGGTTTCGCGTTTGGCGTTTTTATCGTTGAAGTGCATCAAAAGAACAGCATAGTGCAAAATCTTCATAATGTCACGTCGTGCAGTGCCTTTCTTATCATAACGAGAGGCATACTTAAGGATATTGGATCGGCAGAATGCTTCACCATCACCACAAGCTTCAATCAGATCAAGTGTTTGAATTTTATCATCACCAGCAGAATAGTGCTGGTTGTATGTTCCAGAAATATATTCAGATAGTTCTTTGAGGATTCTATCCTCATCATATTTGTAATTGTTGTTTTTAGTTTCAGGCATGTTTAAATCGAAAGAGATAGTATCAGATCCAGCAGAACCAAAGATTGTATCCATGGCAACACCAGCAAGAAAATCATTTGCACCGTAGCATGAAATGGTATCGGTGTTTTCTCCTCCAGCAATAGTTACATCACCAAAATCAGTAAAGTTGATAGTATCCGGGGAATTAGACATATTCATTTCATCGTATAGAAAAGACCAAGAGTTTGCCATAATTATATCAGGATACAACCTCTTCGTCAATTGGCATCACAAAGTCAGCATCAACCTTGTCATACAGTTCCAGGAATGCCTGCTTGGTTTCATCATCGAAACGATTGACACAGACTTGGATTGCCTTTGCCTTGTCGTTGAAGATGCTGTATGCCTTCACGATGTGAACCAGACGACGAGTGCTGATGATCTCCTCAATACCACCATCATAGAAGGTCTTGCGGATAATGTCAGCCCAGTCAGCAAGACGCTTGCAGAACTCTTCATCCTTACAGATCTTACTAAGGATCTTCTGTTCAGTAGCAGTAGAAGGATACTCCTGCTCAAAGGTTACAGGGAACCGCTCAAGGAATGCTTCGTTGAGCACGTTAGTTCCAATGAATCGGCCGTCGTCGCTACCTTTGCCTTTGGTGTTGGCGGTTGCGAATACTTGGAAACCTTCTGCGGGCGTAACCCATTTGCCAATCTTCTTAAGGAAAACTCCTTTTCCTTCGAGAATAGACTGAAGACAGAGGATTTTGTTTGAGGCAAGGTCGATCTCGTCAAGGAGCAACACAGCACCCCGTTGCAGGGCTTCAATGACGGGTCCGTTATGCCAAACGGTTTCTCCGTTAACAAGACGGAAACCACCAATAAGATCGTCTTCATCAGTCTCTACTGTGATGTTGACTCGGATGAGTTCTCGGCCAAGTTGGGCGCACGCTTGTTCGACAGAAAACGTTTTGCCATTGCCCGAGAGACCCGTGATAAACGTAGGGTAAAAGATACCGGACTTAATAATTTTTTTAATGTCACCAAAATTGCCAAACTGGACGAAGGAATCATCTTTCTGAGGAATAAGGTTTTGCTCTACTGCAGGAAGTGCTGCAGGTCCATTATAAGTTGTTTCCAGTTCTTCTACAGTCTCTTTCGTTACCTCCAGATTCCACTTACCACGACCAACTTTGAAGTCAGTCAGTTTGTTAGTGATGGTCTGATAGTTGAAGTCATTCATGTTGCAGAATGCTTTGATCTCTGCAGAAGTAACTGACTCACCATAAGATTCACGAAGGCAGTTGACGATGCTTTCTTTGGAGAGACCCATTGGTTGTTTTGTTTAACTGAAGTTATTATAGGGCAAAAAGAAAGGGTCCGAAGACCCCAGTGTTCACTTCTCAGTCCGTCCACTTCTACCATACTTGTACCGCATGGCTCCGAGTAGATATGCCTGACTGAGAGATCTGGGACCATTCTCAAGGATTTCAAGTACCTTTGGATCCTTCTCAGATGCTTTCGCAATCTCTCTCCAGTTGTCTTTGTACTCGGTCATGCTACCAAAGAAATAAATTCGCCTAGAACTTTCTTATTTAGTTTCTTAGTCTTGAGAGACTTGATGAATGCAGATTTGATCTTTGCTTTGGTTGCACCTTCATCAACTTCAAAGTCTGCATCTTGAGAAAGTGATGCTGCAGAAATAGCAAAATATGCATGATATCCAGAAGTCTTGATGGTGAAACTACGTTGCTTCTTCCACTCACTCTGCAACTTAAAGAACGCATTAGAACCACGATTGTGATACAGTCCCAGGAATCCGTTTGCATCACGACCTTCAAGAACACGGATACCTACAAAGTTGACAGAAGGGAAGTTGTCACGAAGGTTCTGCAGCATCAGGTCAGAGAATCCATGCCAACCATAAGGAACATTATATGTGTTACCAGTCTTACGATCCCGAAGGAAAGTAACACCACCTTGCAACTGACGAGTTCCCATATAAGGTTCATTCTCCCAGTGACGTTTCACCATGACATGACGAGAGAGGTGATTTGCCTCACCATCGGTCAGAACAATACACTGAACCTTCTGCAGTTTGTTCTCCTTCTGGAACTGAGGAAGAATTTGATGAAGACACACAAATGCTTCATTCAGTGGAGTACCAGACAAACCCATACGAGTAGGGACAGAGTAACAGGATCCATAGAAGTTACCAAAAGCTTTTGCACACCTCCAGATGTTGATCATCTGATGTTCCAGTTGCTTACCATTTGTCTTGCTGGTCAACAGGTTCATCAGAGAGAACTGCTCATGAACAGCCAGGAGATTCTCTTTCTTCTCATAAGAAGAAGTCCAGTCTGCTGGTTTAGTAACTTCACCAGTTTGAAAGTTAATCTCAGGTCTCTTCCACTCGTTCGTGAAAGCATACACCTCAAAAGGAATAGAGACTTTCTTACAGAACCAGATCAAATTGTAGAGTTGCTTGATTGTGTCAAGCATAACCTTACTCATAGATCCACTCCAGTCAAGAACAAAGATGAGGCCATGATTCTTACCATCAGGAATCACAGAGACTTTCCTGAATAGATCTTCATTGTACTTGTAGGTGTGCAATTTGGAAGTATCAAGAACACCAGTGCGAGCAGTGGTAGCCCGAGCATAAGAATCTGCTGCCTTGCGACACTCAAACTCCTTCACCAGATAGTTGACTTCTTTTTGAGCATTGCGTTTAAACTTGACAAACTCTCCATCAGTTACATCAAAAAGACTTTCAATCTCAGTCTTTTGATGATTAAACCATGCATCAATCTCTCTGTGAATATCATCGTTCTTGGCAAGAATATACTCCAGATCAACCTTAGGAATCTCTACATACACATTCTCATACCCGTCAGTCTCTACAAGATCCTGCAGATTTGATTCAAAGGCATCAGCAGTCTGAACATCTGGTTCATCAGTCAGAGGGGCAGTGGCAGATTGATCGGCCTCTGGCATAGGAGTTTGCTCCTGAGAGTCTCCAGAACCCTCACCAGGGGAGTCCTGCTGCTCCTGTAGTTCACTGGCAGGTTGATCAGATTCACCACCCATCTCATTAGATGGCATCTCAATGTCATCAATCTTTTCCTCTTTCTCTTTCTTACAGAATAAGTAGAGCTCCTCTGCAACCTTCAGCACATCGTCAAAGGTCTCTACATCTGCAATCTTCTGGATCAATACTTGTTCTTCAGAGTCGAAAGTGATGTCTACAAAATTACCGACCTTAAAGTATAGATTTGCACGATCAGCAAGATTAAAAGTAGAAACAGACTCATCAGAAATAGAGAAGAAGTCCTCGTCATTTAGTTCTTGGTAACCTCGGAAAAACGTCTTTGCAAGTCCCATGTACTTGCGTTTCATAAGTTTCTCAATTCGTGCATCCTCAACCACATTCACAAACTGAGGAGGAACTGCGACCTTCTCCAACCAGTTCTCATCGGGGGTGAAGAGTGCGTGGCCAACCTCATGGCCCACCAGCAAATCATAGACGGTGTTGCTTGCCTTCTCCCACATCGGGAGGGTCAGGACACGGGTGTGAACGTTAAAGCAAGCAGTCTGCACTTGCTTGTGCTCCACGATCAAGTCTTCAGTAGCAAGCAGTTTGGCAAGTTGAGATTTGATTTCGTGTTTGACTGCCATGATGATTTCTCTTGTATGTACCCATAATACTAAACCCCCCGCCGAGGCGGAGGGCACTTAGTGACAGTTCTCCTAGTGTCTACTGGTTGTCAGGCTAGAATGCTTCGGCAAATTCTTTTGCATGTTGCTTGATCATCGCTGCACTCTATTAAGCAATCATAGTAATCGTTAAGTAAATCAGACTCCTCCATAGTGTTGTCTAATGTTTTTGTCAATCGCTGAACGCTTTGTTTCCAACCCGCCAACTGATTGTAAGAAATAAGATTGTGCATAATGTCCTCCATAATGCTTTTCGGACAAAAAATAACGAAGAAGATTTAGTTCATTCGTTTCTCCAATTCTGTTAATATTTAGTCAGCGTATGCTAACTTAATGTATTTCTTGTTACATTTAACATTTCCTAAACATTTTTATACAATACTTCAAAGTCTTTACTATAAGCACCTCTAATATTCACTTCTAGTGCTGGTGACATTTTTAATTTGTTATCCTCATCATGAGATTTTGGATAATCAATCTTATTATCAAATTTTAAATCAACTCCAATAATATTACTCAACCACAATACAAAGTCTTCACCAATTCCATTTTCATATTTCCATATATGAGTTTGATTACTTAAAAAATCAACTTGGGGCCTATACCAATTCCAAGATCCTTCAAAAGGCAGATTTTGAATCATGGATGCAAACATTATAGGATCTTCCATCTGAGATTGAATATCATTACCATATGTCCTTTTTAAATAAATTGATCCTGAAATAAATTTAGTAATGGGACTTCTTACAATAGAAAATTGGGTAGTATCTTCTTTTACATTTAAATATTTCTGATAATATTTACGATGATAGTGAGCAATTTCTACACCATGTACAACTGACATTACACCAAGACCAGTATCAAGATGACTATCTGTCCAGTCAAACTCATTTGCTAGAAGATTAGCTTCTACAAATCTGCCTGCTGTTCTTGGGATATGTGCAAAAAATATTTTCTTACCGGTTTTTTTATGTACGAATGTCGGCATCAAATCATCCTACTAAATCCTTTTACTTTTTCAAATCTAATCACATCTGCAAACTTATCATGCAATGATTCCTTATGAGAAATAACAAATATATTTGCATCTTTAATAACAAATCGAATAATCTTCAAGAATTCTTCTGTCCCAAATCCATCTAATGAACTATCAAACACCTCATCCATGATGAGCAGATTTGTGTTGACAGAATTCTTCATCCTTGCTACCTCTCTCCAGGTAAACAAGAGTGCCAGATCGATCCTCATCTTCTCTCCCTCGCTGAAAGAAGAATAGGAAAAGTTTTCATGAATTGGGGACTGAACGGTTTCGTTAAATTCCTCATCAAGAGAGAAGTTAATATAAAAGTCCATCATTTGAAGATAACGATTGACTTGCTGATTTATCAGCGGTAGATACTTCTTAATGATTTTGGATTTAACTCCACCGTCTTTAAGTAGACTATACGAAAAATCGTAATAGTTGATCGTGTCCTTACGTTGAGCGAGTTCGTTATATGTTGTTTTTAAATTATCCTTGAAGGTTTCTAGCTTTTCATGCTCAGTATTTCTGTTTGCAAGGTTATCGGTAACTCTTTGAATTTCCGATTCCAGATCTCTGACTTGTCGTTGACATCCAGCGATCTTAATATTGTTTTGAGAAATGCCATGCGTTAGTGTGGTGATCTCCTTCGATAGGGCTGTGAATTGACGCTCTCGCTCTTCTTCCTTATTAATCGCCTGTTCTAGTTCTTTAAAACCAGATTGCAACTCTTTTGCTTTATCTTGAGCGTCCTTAATCCTATTTATTCTGAAGGTCTCTTCAATGTCCTGATTGCAGGTAGGACAAACCGTATTCTGTGTGAAAAATTTATGCTCCTTAGTAATACTTGATACTTTGTTGGAAATCTTGCCTTTGAGATTACCAAGTGTACGAAGTTTTTCTGTAGCACCTGAGTGTTTTTCAAGTCTTCCCTCAAGAGAGACAAGTTCTTCATTCATTCCTTCACAGGTATTCATTAAGTCATTCTCTTCGTTCAGAAGACTTTGAATCTTATCTTCTTTTTGTTTAATATTTTCTTTTCCACGGGTCTCAATCTGTTCTATGAAGTTTTTTTGCATCTTCACTTTATCGTTGAGTGATTCTTTTTTCAATTCAAGAACTTTTATCTCTTCTTTAATTCCACGTATTTTTTCTTTAATCAAATTATTCATTGATGTGAATATACGAATATCTAAAAGATCTTCAATCACATCTCTACGATTTGATGCAGTTAACTGCATGAAGGGAACAAAGGTGCTACTACCAAGAATTACGATCTGAGTGAAAGATTTATAATTCATCTTCAATACATTTTGTTCTAACCACTTCTGCTGATCTAATGCTGCTGCAGATTGATTCATTAGAGATCCATCTTTATGAATCTCAAAAACATTTGGTTTTATTCCTCTAACGACTTTCCAACTTGTTTTGCCAATAGTAAATTCAACTTCTACTACACAATCTTTCTCATTGACAGAGTTGATAAGTTGAGGTTTATTGATTTTACGAAAAGGTTTGCCGAACAAAGAAAAAGTTAAAGCATCAAGTAGTGTGCTTTTACCAGCTCCATTCGTACCAATAATTAAATTGGTAGAATGATTTGTTAAATTAATTTCAGTATTTTGGTTTCCGGTTGAAAGAAAATTTTTCCAACGAACTTTTTCAAATAAAATCATGTTTGGTTTCAGGAGGAATTACAAGATCATTTTTAGTAATAACGGTATACTTATAGTCATGTATTTCGCATGTCTTAATCATTATCTCATCTTCAATTTCTATGACGTGCATATCAGGACTTCCATCCTCTTCTAGCATCATAGCATATCTCATTGCGTCATCTTCTTCTTGAAACAAATAAAGAATTTGCTCCCCATCTTCATCATTTACCGAGTATGCTCCCTCTGTTTCTTTTCCATGAATTGTTAGAATAAACATTAGATTAACTCACATGCCTCTTGATAGGTCTTCCTCATAAAATTCTGAAGTTTAGATTTATCAAGATTAATTTCAGACTCTTGAATGTATCTATTCAAAATAGATAAAGTATCTTCTGATTCAAATGCTTCAAAATCTTCTGCTTCTTGAATAATAAAATTTTCTACAACTTTCAATTCAAAGACATTTGATTCATATAGTTTATCAATAAACTTCTCAAACTTCTTTATATCAGATTTTTTTCTTACAATAACTTTTACAATTTTATTTTCATACTCTCTAGTATCAAAAGTTTGATGATCAGTATCTTCGTAGTAGATATTATGAAAAAGTTTATAAGGATTATCTACGTGAAAATGTTCAAGAGTTTCTGTATCAAAGATGGTGAATCCTCTCCGATCACCGACATCGTTCCAGAACATCTCATACGGATTTCCCAAGTAATAGATCCGTCCATCATCCGATCTAGTGTGGTAATGACCGCTGAAGACCTTGGTGAACTCTGAATATAACTCGCCCGGATGACCATGATCCATGATGCAGCCTCGATGAGCTCTAAATCCGTTGAGTTCAAGGTGCCCCATCGCGACCTTGCAAACTGAACTTTTAATAAGTTTGAAAGTGCTTTCCTCATTTTCTTTATTGATCCATGGAATAAACAATACGTTAAGTTTTTCTATATTAACTTCCGTTGTCTCAGAATAAACAGTTACGTTATCATACTCGCGCAGAAGAAGATCAACAGCATTTACTTCATTAGTGTTCTTATAATATGCTGTGTGGTTTCCTACAATCGTATGAACACGGATTCCCATACCCTTCAGACGATCATAATAATTATCTTTCGCCCATGCCAATGCAGAAAAATCAATACCCTTGCGACTATCAAAGGTATCACCCATATCAACGATGGTAGTAATGCCATTCTCCTCTAGATATGGGAAGAAGACATCATTATAAAATTTTAGAAAATAATCATGAAACAACTTTGAATTCTTACGAGCACCAAAGTGTTGATCAGTAATGATTGCAATCTTCATTAACTACGGAGCTTAGAATGCACGTTATCTTTGATTTGATTGTAATCGGAATAGTTCGATCCGTCAAGGGTGTTGTTGTCATCAAACACTTCACTGTACCCTGACTTTTCAATAATCTTGTTTTTAATTTCTAACTGACGCTTTTCCCTTTGGATCCTGCGGAGAAACGCATAATGAATGATCTGCGTAAAGTAAGCAAAAGGATTTTGGGATTTCTCAGGATTAAAATTATGAATGTACTGAACGCAATTTTCGATTCCATCAGAGATCATGTCCTCCTTAAACATGTAGTTCACAAAATTTGGCTTGAAGGACAAATGATTTGCGATCTTCAAGAAACACTCCCCAATGTAGCGTGGAATGGGAGGTTTTGTATCCCATCTTTTCGCTCTTTCTGACTTATCTTGTTCTGAAAGATTTTTTCCAAACTTTTTTCTATAAGAAACTTCTACCTGAGTTCTATATTCAATCAGTGCATAGAGAAATTCCTTATTATTGACATAATGTTCAGACCTTTTTCTTTTGGTCATACCCGGAGTTATCATAAGTTTATCTCATAATATGTATGAATTATATCATCTTACGAAAGACTTGACAAGTTATAAAATACTGTGTAAAATAACTCTGTGGAGGTTGATAGGGAAGCTTTAAGTACTCTTGAATATCTTTTCTAAGACTTCTTTTACATCATTTACATTTCCTAGACGGCCCATTTTTCTATTAATTGGAGAATGATTGGTGGTATTTTTATCAGATGCTCTAACATAATCTTGATACATCATAATCATTTCAACATCAGATGACTCAGACATTGTAAGCACATCAGATATATTCAATATAAACATATCATCAGTTGTAGTCTTTAACCAAGGTTCTATTTTATATCCTACTACTCCCATTTTTCCTTTCAATTCTTGAATAATAATTGGATTAGAAACCAGTAGCATAGTTCTATCATCTTCTTCAGATGCAGCTACTTTGGCAAAGATCTCTTCACCAGTTTTTAGTTTGAGTGTACAGTAAAAATCTTCTTCTATCATATTTTTAGTTGAATAGTGATTATCTCATAGTTAAAGTTTTCCTCATTATATGTTTTGATTCTTTCTATGAAATGATTAAGTGTGTAATTTCGTCTAGACTTTGTTGAGCAATCATCTGAAATGTCATACAGAGTTGCTTTTACCTTTCCTTTTCCTTTTCTAAGAACTCGTCCAATACTTTGAAGATTGCGGATTCTGGATTTACTTGGAGAGGCAAAGATAACATTATGGAGGTTTTTAATGTTGATACCAGTAGAAAAAGTTCCATAAGAAGCAACAATAACTGCGTTGGATTCTCTTTCGGTTATCTCTCTAACTAGTTCCCTCTCTTCCGCATCTACTCCTCCATGTATAAAAAATACCTTACGGTCGTCACCCTTGTTTTTATTTATCTCCTCATAGAGTACGGCACCATGTGCTTCGACTCTTGCAAAAAGAACAAGGGTGTTTCCTTTAAGATCAAGTGTTAGATTTTTGATGAATCTATTACGCTGTTCGTGGCTGATTAAATACTGTATCTCATCCTCATAAGTTTCAAACTTTTGTGGTGGATGTTTGAGAACAAGACACTGTATATCGAGTTGTGACAAGTGTCCTTGCCTCATTAATTCATCAGTTCTTGTTACTTTATATGATGGGCCAAAGAGACCCTCTAAGACCCATTTATGAGTTTGTGTTCCATCTAAAGTTCCAGTAAAACCAAAACGATACTTTGCATGATGAAGTTTGGTCATTATATTAATCAATGACTTGGACTTGAATAAATGTGCTTCATCACCTATAATACAACCATAGTCTTCAAAGAAAGATCGTTCTAGTTTATATACAGATTGCCAAGTTGTAATTGTCACTGGAGCATCATTACTCTTCTCCTTACCAGAATAAATTTTGTGACAGTATGACTGAGCATCCCAACCATAATCAAGAAAATCCTTGTACATCTGCTCTACAAGGGATGTCGTTGGAACAACTAAAAGGATTTTTTCTCCTCGGTCTACATAATATCTCACAAGAGAATAAATCATCAAAGATTTGCCTGAAGCAGTGGGGCTTATCAG